>OJDH01000147.1_pt1 | contig 54769 bp, 47 predicted proteins | sample 1592761 | NCBI WGS metagenome assembly OJDH01 (sample SAMN05416855, study PRJEB24817) | seawater metagenome | isolation source: Sea water | place: Canada:Atlantic | collected 2013-11
TTGCCAAGGTCGGGGTCGCGAGTTCGAATCTCGTTTTCCGCTCCAATCTTCTTCCGTGTGAAGAATAAAGAGAACCAGCCAATGTGCTGGTTTTTTTGTGTCCGCTTTTCAGGAATGGTGTTGCCAGACGTGCAGTCAGGCTGTGTGTCTTAGTTGGCAAAGTCTTTTTTAGCACCTGAGGCAGCAGCCGGTTTTTTAGCCGGAGCCTTCTTTGGCGGTGCTTTGGGAGTCTGTGCCTGTCTTGATGCGACGGTGCGATTTCGGCCACCCTCTTTAGCAGCATACAGTGCTTCATCTGCTGTTTTCATGACGTCCATCGGACCTTGATGGTGGTCAGTTTTTTCTGCCACGCCAATACTGATCTCTACGTGAACAATCTCGGTTTCAGGCTCGTTGTTACGATGTTCTTTCCCTTCTGTATTGTCATCCGGGCGGTTCTTATTGCGGATATGCATCTGATAATGTGCGATACGCTCGCGTACTTCTTCCAGATACATCATACATTCCTGTTCGCTTTTCCCAGCAAATACAACGGTGAACTCTTCACCTCCGTAACGGAATGCTTTACCTCCACCAGACACTTTATTTATCTGGGCGGCTACCATTCGTAATACCTGGTCACCGATGTCATGGCCATAGGTATCGTTGAATTTCTTGAAGTGATCGACATCCATCATGGCGACAGAGTAGTGACGCCCCAGAGTCGCGAATTTGGTCATTAATGCCCGGCGGGCGGGGATTTCCGTCAGTTCATCCAGGTAGGCCATATCATGCGAGGTCTGCATGACAGAAATGCAGAGGGCAATCAGAGAAGCCGATACAAAGAGAGAGGAGACGAGCGGCTTATCAAACAATGCGAGCAGGAGGGCAGCGGAGAACAGTGAGCTCAGGATGGCAGCTTCAGTGTAAGTTTTGCGAAACCACATAGCCAGCCCGGCAGGGATCAACGCCAGGCTCAAAATAATAGTGGCTGCCTGGCTGAGATAGAGGTCATGCCTGAGCATTTCCAGGGTGATCATCGGTAGATCGGCAAGCAAGTAGCCCAGACTGCGGTTTTCCCAGGAAATATAAAGCAGCAAATAGGTAATAACGACCCCTGCAATTCGGGATATGCCGTAGGGGGTAATGAGGCCACGCTCCTGATAAGCGGCAATCAGTCCGGTATGCAGGGGGAGTAGCAGTGATAGCAAACTGAACAGCACGTAGGTGTGTGCCTCATCAAGCGAGGTTTGCAGGCCTGTCTGAATAAGAAAGTACGCACAGCAGAGATTGAGTGCCCCCAGAACAACCTGGCTACGGTTGAATCCATAACCGAGCAACGCTGCGACCAGTGTGAGCAGATAGGGGATCAGGGTAATGACCGTCTGGTATTCTGTTGTCAGGTTCCCGGCAATATTGAGCAGCAGTGCTGCACCGGCAAGTAATGAAAAGGACGGAATCAGTAGGAGTAGGCGAGCAGCCAAGTGAATACCCTATAATATCAATGGCGATAATTCAGGGCTGCAACAATACCATAATGCTGCGAGAAGGTATTGATAGAACAACGCTTTTAGATAAATTAGCGCTATAGCAAGTGCGGTGGGGACTAAACAGATGTATTACGTAGACCCAGGTAATACACCTGTTTTAGTTAGAGTACGGAGCACCTTGGCTTTTGAATGAATCCTTAAGTGCTGGTTGACGGATTCTTAAATCCGAGCAGGCGAGCAAAGGTGAAGGCCAGGCACCAGCCGCTGAAAGCTGACTGTGCCAGGCTGGCGCCGATTATGGCCGTTGCAATCAGAATCTGCTGTGGCATTTCCAGTAATACAACGGATCCCACGGTGCCTAGAATAAGCAGTCCGGCAATAATATGTACACCCTGGTTCACGCTCATACCTTCTGTTGAACAAGGTTCTGGCTTCAGCCCAAACGTACTGAAAATACTCACAGCAGGGCACCAGCGGGTAAAGCCAGATTGCAGCAGATTAAGCCCCACAAAACCTGTCAGATAGTACCAGTACGGTGTAATGGAGTAGCCTAGCCACAGGCTGATTAGAATGACACTACCTGCCATCAGGCGAAGTGCAGCATTGATAGTCATAAATAGAAGTCTCTGTATAGCAGCAGAAAACGCCAGTATATTTTACTTGCCTAATATTTAATATAGAGAGTTTGTGCCACGCCAAAGTTTGTGCTGCTGGCCTGTAATCCCTCAATGGTTAATAAATATGGTTGATACGCTAACCTTTACGCTATCTTGCAAGGGGGAGTCGGGACTGCTATTCCTGACACTGGACTCACAGCATCAATCTGGAGTAAAGGATGTTCAAAAGAATACTGGTACATCTGACACCGCACTCGGACAAAGCCTGGCTGGTCTCACGGCTGGCACCGCTGGCTGCCTTACTTGGCGCCCACGTCGAGTTATTTACCTGTGGCTATAACCGCTCACTCAAACAGAACCATATGTTTGATAAGGAAGGCGAGCTACATGCTGAGCATAGTTATATCAAACAGTGCGAAAACCGACTGGAGAAGCTGACCCCACCGTTAGCAATGATGGGCGTTGAAGTCGGGGTTGATGCGTGCTGGGACAACCGTACTGTGGACGGTATTTTGCAGAAAGCTGAGCGCTATGATGCCGACCTTATTATTGTTGAGTTGAAAGAGCACAGTCTGCTGGAGCGGGTTTTTGGTGAGATGGAGGCTGACCTGGCACGTCGTAGTCCTCGCCCTGTGTTGATGATGCGTGAGCGAGAATGGGCTGAGCTGCCGCTGATTGCTGCTGGGGTTGATCCGTTCCACGAAGACAACCAGACTCACCCATTGGACCAGCAAGTGTTGAAGTCGCTGGCTGAGGTAGCGGATTCACTTAACGGCACACCTCGGGTATTACACAGTATTCATACGTTGCCCCATGCTGCTATTTTTGATGAGCATGTCGTGACGGACTATAACGCGCTGAAAGAACACGTCAGTGAAGAGCATCATGCAGTGGTGGATGATCTGGTTAAGCAGAGCCCGCTTGTCGATGAGACGCCTATTCATTACCTCAGTGGTGAAGCGCATGTCATGTTGCCGCGCTATGCCCAGGAGAGCCAGCTGGACCTGCTGATACTGGGTTTTGCCGAACACAGTCGGCTGGACCGATTATTGAGTAATGATATGGTTGCCCGGATAATGGATGACATGCCCTGTGACCTGCTAGTGGTCAAGTGAGTGGGGCGCGCTGTTGAGACGACAGCGCGCCGGTATTGATCAGAGCGTGAATTCGGCAAAAATAGGGGCGTGATCTGAAGGCTTATCCATTGCCCTGATCTCGTAATCTACGCCCGCGTTGGTGCATTTTTCCATCAATACATCGGTGGCAAGAATGGCATCGATTCGCAGGCCGCGTTTGGGTTCTCTGTCAAAGGCGCGTGAGCGGTAGTCAAACCAGCTGAAAGTGTCGCTGTTATCCGGGTGCAGAGTACGGAAGCTGTCTTTTAACCCCCAGCTCAGTAGCCTGGCCAGCCATTCGCGCTCGACCGGCTGGAAGCTCGATTTACCATCGCGCAGCCAGCGTTTGCGGTTGGGCTCGCCAATACCGATATCGCAATCCTGGGGTGAAATATTCAGATCGCCCATCACCACCAGCTGCGCACTGGCATCGCACTGTTGTTCCAGGTGGGCTTGTAGATCAGCATAAAATTTTCGTTTGGCCGGGAATTTGGTTTCATGGGCGATGTTTTCCCCCTGGGGGAAATAGCCATTGATAACCGTAACGATAGAGCCATCGCTGGCTTCGTAGTCGCCGATAATCATCCGGCGCTGGGCATCGTCTTCATCACTGATAAAGCCTTTTTGCAGTTTAACCGGCGGCTTCTTCGAAATCAGGCAGACCCCGTAGTGGCCCTTCTGGCCGTGGTATTCCACGTGGTAGCCCATCGCCTCAACATCGGCCAATGGGAACTGCTCATCTACCACCTTGGTTTCCTGCAGGCCGATGACATCTGGCTGGTACTTGTCGATGACCGCAGCCAGCTGGTGCAGGCGTGAGCGCAGACCGTTCACATTGAAGCAGACCAGTTTCATAGGGGAGGCTCTCCACAGAAAAACGCCAGTGTATCATTGGTTTATCGTTCGATGTATTGGCTGTGTCTATCAATAAAGTTAATGAACTCTATTGGCTAAATGGTGTCACAGCGCGTACCTTTAGCCTCTATATCGGGCCTGCCGGCCAAGCCGCAGTACCCGCAAATTATTCAGGGATTCTCAGGAGTGAAACGTGTCAGAATTTGACTTTGACCTGTTTGTAATCGGTGCCGGTTCCGGCGGCGTGCGTGCCAGCCGTATGGCGGCGGCGATGGGGGTACGTGTTGCGGTAGCAGAAGATCGTTACCTGGGCGGTACCTGCGTAAACGTGGGCTGTGTGCCGAAAAAACTGTTTGTCTACGCCTCACACTATGCTGAAAGCTTTGCTGAAGCGCAGGGGTTTGGCCTGACCAGCGGTGATATCAGCTTTGACTGGCCGACCTTGCGCGATAACAAAACCCGCGAAATTGAACGCCTGAACGGTATCTACAACAACATGCTGGTCAACTCGGGCTGCACACTGATTGATGGTCGTGCCACCCTGGTAGATGCGCACACCGTTGCGGTAGGTGATACCACGTATACTGCTGAGCGTATTCTGGTGGCGGTTGGTGGCTGGCCTAACATTCCGCAGTTCCCCGGCAATGAGCATGTCATTAGCTCCAATGAAGTGTTCTTCCTGGAAGAATTTCCCAAGCGGGCGCTGGTTGTCGGTGGTGGTTACATCGCGGTTGAGTTTGCAGGCATCTTTGCCGGGCTGGGCGCACAGACCAGTCTGATCTACCGTGGCGATATGTTCCTGCGTGGCTTCGATAATGAAGTGCGTGAGTTTACCGCCCAGGAAGTGGCCAAAAAACACGTTGATCTGCGTTTTAATACCAATATTGAGAAAATTGAAAAAGCAGCTGATGGCACGCTGACGGCTCACCTGACGGACGGCAGCACCGTTGAAGCTGACTGCATTATGTATGCGACTGGCCGGGTGCCCAATGTGGCTAATCTGGGGCTGGAGGCACTGGGCATCGAACAGGGTAAAAACGGTGCGATTGTCGTGAATGATCAGTTCCAGACCAATGTCCCGTCGGTTTATGCCATTGGTGATGTTATTGACCGTGTGCAGCTGACGCCGGTCGCGCTGGCCGAAGGGATGGTGCTGGTACGCAATCTGTATGGTAACCAGAACCAGCAGGTTGATTATGATCTGATTCCGACAGCGGTGTTCTGTCAGCCAAACATTGGTACGGTCGGCCTGACCGAAGAGCAGGCACGTGAACAGTACAGCAATATTGATATCTACAAATCAGATTTCCGGGCGATGAAACACACCCTCAGTGGCAGTGATGAGCGTACCTTGATGAAGATGATTGTTGATCGTGATACCGATAAAGTACTCGGTGTACATATGGTCGGGCCTGAGGCCGGGGAGATTATTCAGGGGATTGGCATTGCTCTGAAGGCTGGTGCCACCAAAGCGGTGTTTGATTCCACTATCGGTATTCATCCGACGGCAGCGGAAGAGTTTGTGACGATGCGTGAGCCTGCGCGTTAACGTACAGCGCTGCGGCTGTCAGGCGTAAGATAAAACCAGTGACTTTGTCACTGGTTTTTTGCTATCTGGCCAGCGCTTATAGCGCTGGGCAGAACATATCATGCAGAGTGTGGATGATCCGTTTCGCTGTATCACCCTCCAGTGAGTAGAAAATCGTCTGTGACTCACGGCGAGTCTTCACCAGACCATCTTTGCGCAGTACTGCCAGATGTTGAGACAGGGCTGACTGGCTCAGATCCAGGCAGCGGTTCAGTTCGGAGACTGATAATTCACCGCTATCCAGATGGCACAGAATTAACAGCCGGCTTTCATTACCAAGCGCTTTCATCAGCTTGGCCGCGCGGCCAGCGTTCTCGCGCATCATCTCCAGCGTTTGCGGGTCCATATCGTTTGTCTCGGTCGCTTGCACGTCGTTCAATTGAGCACTCCATGAGTGTGGGTGTATCAATCACAGGGTTGGTTCAGGACTGTGTTACCCGTGCTGCCAGCAGCCTCTGTGGGCCGTTCAGCCAGCAAGTCCTTCATTTTCAGGCCGTACACCGGCGGCCTGAAAGCCATCCTGATAAACGAAAGATCACCGGTTATCGTTATATTTGAAATTTCCTCTTACTGATCAGCAGTTTAAAGCATCACTTTTTCAATCTCAATTTACTAATATATCCTGTTGTAATATTAGTCAAATCTAATTTACTATTAGCTTATTAATGACCTGTCCATTCGAGGATAGCAGGCTTGTACGCGGTGGTGTTGATCTGAACCGGTTCCTGCATAGGTTATCTCTCCAATCTGGCTGAAAGGAGTCACTTGATGTTGTTGCAAGATCGCTTGATCGCGTTTTCCATTGATCGACCCAGGTGGGTGTTTTATTTGCTGCTGGCTTTATGTGTGCTGGCGGCGGTGCAAATTCCATCAATCAAGGTCGATACCGACCCCGAAAATATGCTTCCCCACGATCAGGCGGATCGTGTTTACCATGACCAGGTGAAGGAGCGATTCTCGCTATACGACATGATTGTCGTCGGGCTGGTGGATGAAGCCGGGGTATATACACCGGATACACTGACCGACCTGCATACCCTGTCTCAGGCCATTGGCCAGATGGACGGTGTGGTGCAGCAGGATCTGATGGCGCTGGATCGGGTGGATAACATCAGCCAGCAGGGGCCTGGTACTATTCGCTTTGAGTGGATGATGAAAACCGCACCGCAGACTCAGCAGCAGGCGGATGCAATCCAGGCAGCGGTTGAGCGCTTGCCACTGCTGAATAACACCCTGGTGTCGGCAGATGGTAAAGCGACGGCGGTGTATGTGCCGATTATCAGTAAATCAGAGAGCTATCGGCTGTCGCAGGAAATTCAGGCGGTTGTCGATACCCTGAAAAAACCGGACCAGTTCTACATGGCAGGCCTGCCGGTCGCGGAAGATACCTTCGGCGTGGAGATGTTTCTGCAGATGGCGGTGTCCGCACCGCTGGCTGGATTGATGATTTTTATCCTGATGTGGGTGTTCTTCCGTTCAATGCTGCTGATCAGTGCAGCAATGATCGTGGCGATGGCGTCGGTGATTGTCACCATGGGGCTGCTGATTGGTCAGGGCTATACCGTCCATATCATGAGCTCGATGATCCCGATCTTCCTGATGCCCATTGCGGTGGTGGATTCGGTGCATATTCTGTCGGAATTTGCTGACCGTTATAAGCCAGGGGAAGACCCGCGAGCGGCGCTGAAAGAGGTGGTCGGCCATCTGTTTACGCCGATGCTGTTTACCTCGATTACCTCAGCGGTAGGCTTTGCTTCCCTGGCATTTACTCCAATCCCACCGGTGCAGATTTTTGGTCTGCATGTGGCATTCGGCATCCTGTTTGCGTTCATTGTAACCGTGGTGCTGGTGCCTGCGTATATCGTCAGTCTGGCCCCGGCCCGTCTGGCGGCGCTGAAGGACCATAGCCTGGAGGCTGCGGATAATGACAGCCTGCTGGGCCGTCTGCTCTCGACAACCGGTCGTTTTTCACTGGCGCGCTCCAAGGGACTGATGCTGTTTTTCGGTGCGCTGGTGATGGTGTCGGTGTATGGCGTCAGCCAGATTCAGATTAATGACAACCCGGTACGCTGGTTTAAAGAAGACCACAAACTGCGGGTCGCAGATCGGGTGTTAAACAGTCACTTCCCGGGTACTTACGATGCTTTCCTCGTGCTGGAAAAGCCGGCGTCTGTAGCAGAGCAACAGCAGCTGGCCAGCCAGCTGGATACGCTAGCGAAGCAGGCTGCTGTGACTGAGCAACTGACAGCCATGCGTAAAGTTGCGGCTGATCCACTGTATGTCAATTACCTTAATAACCTGGTGGACGCCTTTGACGAAGCCAGCTTCAGCGCTGAACCGGCGCAGGAAAAAGCCTGGCTGGCGATGCTGGCTGCCGTTGAAACAGCCCAGAGTGAAGCGAAATATTTTCTCACGCCTGAAGCGCTGAACTACATGGAGAAGCTGCAGGCACACCTGAATGGCTCTGATTATGTCGGTAAATCAAATGGCCTGCCGACGTTGCTCAAAACCGTTTACCGCGAACTCAATGGCGGCGGCGATGATCAGTACCGCTTACCACCCAATGCCACGGCAGCAGCGCAGACCATACTCAGTTTCCAGGGTTCTCATCGTCCCGATGACCTCTGGCATATGGTGACTCAGGACTATCGGGCGACCACCCTGTGGATTCAGCTGCGCAGTGGGGACAACCAGGACATGAGCAAAGTGATCGCGCTGGTTGATCAGTACATTGCCGAGAATCCTTTGCCTGAAGCGGTACAGGCGAACTGGGCAGGACTGACGTACATCAATGTGGTCTGGCAGGACCAAATGGTTAACGGCATGCTGAGCAGCCTGACCAGTGCTTTCTTCACTGTTCTGATCATGATGATTCTGCTGTTCCGTTCGGTGAAAATCGGCTTGCTGTCCATGTTACCGCTGACTGTTACCATCCTGTTCATTTACGGTGTGATTGGCATGGTAGGTAAGGATTACGATATGCCGATCGCTGTACTGTCAGCGCTGACATTAGGCCTGTCGGTGGACTTTTCCATTCACTTCCTTGAGCGTACCCGCGCCATCTTTCGTGAAACAGGTAACTGGTCTGCCACCATTGAAGAAGTGTACCAGGGGCCATCACGGGCGATCAGCCGTAATGCCGTTGTGGTTGCAGTGGGCTTTACCCCGCTGCTGGTTGCGCCTCTGGTGCCGTATATCACCGTCGGCTTTTTCCTTGCCGCAATTATGGCGGTGTCTGCAGTGGTGACGGTGGTGTTACTGCCTGCCGTGATGGACCGGATCAAAAACAAGAATGCCCTGTTCGGGGTAACACAGGAGACGCACAATGTTTAAATCACATTTGCAGGGGATCGGCCAGCGGACTTTACTGGCGCTGATGCTGGTGTCCCCCCTGAGCCTGGCCGCTGAACTGACTGATGCCCAGACCATTGTCAGCCAGGCCAATGTTGCATCTTATTACCGTGGCGATGACGGCCGCTCTGAAGCGCGGATGCTGATCCGTGATGCTAAGGGACGGGAGCAGGTGCGCCAGTTCACCATTTTGCGCCGGGACCGGGAAAACGGCGGCGATCAGGATTTCCTGGTGGCCTTCAGTCGGCCCGCTGATGTGCGTAATACGGTTTTTATGGTGTCCAAGCATACCCGGGCAGACGATGACCGCTGGCTCTACCTGCCAGGGCTGGACCTGGTGAAGCGGATCTCGGCTGGTGATAAACGTACCAGCTTTGTCGGCTCGCACTATTTCTATGAGGATATCTCCGGGCGCAATCTGAATGAAGATACTCATCAGCTGGTCGACACCACGGCTGAGTATTATGTGATTGATGCGACACCGAAAGACCTGGCCTCGGTCGAGTTTAAAAACTATCGGGTGTGGATTGATAAGCAGACGCTGCTGCCGATGACGATCGAATATAAGGACAGTGCCGATCAGCTATACCGCAAAGTCGAAGTGCTCAAAGTGGCGCAGGTATCTGGCTTTCCAACCGTGACTCAATCACGGGTCAGTGACCTGCGCAGTGGTGGCAGCACGACCATGCAGTTTCGCTTTATCAAATATGACCTTGGCATGGAGGCGGCAGTGTTTAGCGAACGCTCCTTGCGCCAGCCGCCACGGGAGTGGCTACGCAGGCCAAAATCATGAACTGGCAGGCTATCACCATAGCCAGTCTGTTATCACTGCCGGGCGTGAGCCTGGCAGAGGATGACTGGGGCGATGACAGCTGGGGTGATGATCAGACCGAGGCGAGTTCTGCGCTGCAAGGCTTCTATGAGCTGGCTGCGGGCTCCCGGCTACAGACAGACCCTGCGTTGACGGAAGATCTGACCCTGGCAGAAGCCAGGGCTCGACTGGAATATGATCGCTATTTTGGTGAAACGCGTTTTAGTGCTAAAGCGGACTTTCTCGCGGATGGTGTCGAGCATGGTCTGCACGGTGATCTGCGTGAAGCCGTGCTGTCATTTCAGGCAACAGAGCAACTGGATATCCGGCTGGGGCAGCAGGTACTGACCTGGGGCACCGGGGATCTGCTGTTTCTTAATGACCTGTTTGCCAAAGACTGGGTGTCGTTTTTTTCTGGCCGTGAAGACAGTTATCTCAAAGCGCCCTCCGCTTCACTTAAGGCCAGTTACTATGGCTGGGACAGGGCGGATCTGGATCTGGTATGGACGCCGAAGTTTACCCATGACCGCTTTATCGATGGCGAACGGTTCTCGTTTTTCTCGCCCATGGTGGGGGCTAATGTGGCTGCACCGGCGGGTCACTTTGTGCCGCGAGAGCCCGAGACTGAGTTAGGCAATGGTGAACTGGCAGCACGACTGTTCGGTAAAGACGGCAGCACGGAGTGGGCGCTGTATGGCTATCAGGGGTTCTGGAAGCGACCAGAATCAATGAACACGCAAGGGCAGGGAGTGTTTGACCGCCTTACCGTGCTGGGAGCCAGTGTCCGGGGCAATGTCGCCGAGGGGATTGGTCACGCTGAACTGGCCTGGTATGAGGGTAAAGACAGCAAGGGTGATAACCCACTGCAGGCCAATGATCAGTTTCGTGCGCTTGTTGGTTACGAACAGGAGCTGGTGGCGAACCTGACCATGGGGTTGCAGTATTATCTGGAGTGGACGCAGGACTACGCTGCGTTGAGCCAGGCTGATGGGGGCTCGCCTTACCGTCCCGATGAGTACCGTCAGGTGGCAACGCTGCGATTGAGCTACCGGCTACTACAGAACAACCTGACGTTGAACGGGTTCGGCTTCTGGTCGCCAACCGATGAGGATTTTTACTTGCGCCCGTCGGTGCACTATCGACTGGATGATGTCTGGTCGGTGACAGCCGGGGCGAACATCTTTGGCGGCAAAGAACGGCATACGTTTTTTGGCCAGTTTGAAGACGCCACCAATGTGTATGCACGGCTGCGCTATAGCTTCTGAGAACACCTGAAAGGACAGGATGTTTTGCAAGATAATTAGCACTGTAAAATCCATCTTGACCGATCCCTGCACTTGCGGCGGTCGGTATTTTTTTGTCGTCCTGTTTCGTGACGTAAAGGCCGCTAGCCGTCTGTTAGGGTAAAATGGATCTCCCTTTTGCAGTACACAGTGACGTCAGACATGTCAGATACCGCGCTACCCCGTCATTTAGTGGCAACACAGACCGCCAGCGAGCTGGCTGCCATCCAGGGTTACCACGCCCATATCTACTTTGATCAGGCCAGTGAACCCCAGGCCCAGGCATTGATTGATGCTGTCAGTCAGCGTTTTGATATTCGTGTCGGGCGGATGCATCGTAAGCCGGTGGGGCCGCATCCGTGCTGGAGCTGTCAGCTGTCGTTTACGGCGGAGCAGTTTGGCAATCTGATCCCCTGGCTGGTGTTACAGCGGGCCGGACTGGTGGTGTTTGTGCATCCCTTGACGGGCGATGCGCTGTTTGATCATCGGGAGGCAGCCATCTGGCTGGGCGAGGCCCAGCCGCTGGATCTGTCTGTACTGGGCTAACGTCAGGCCCCGTTTTTCAGAGGGTGTTCGTCCGGCAGCTGGCGGCTAATCCACAGTGCCAGTTTGTGTTTCATTTTTGGCGTGTCTTCCTGGCCCTTGGCCAGCGGGGTGATCAGCTGATCATGTACCAGTAGCTTATACAGGTACTCAACTTTCTGATTGGCGGAATCTGTCTTCTCAAAATCACCGACGCCGCGGGATTTTGCGTACACCTGGCCGATGCGCAGGGCTTCTTTTACCAGTAGAGCTTCGTTTTTCAGCGTGGCCATGTTGCCTCCTTTCAAATCAAGCACTGTGGCGTTCAGCTTACAGGGTTTCAAAGTGTTTTTAGAAGCCCTGTCCCTAACTGTTTCATCTGCTGTTGAATCCAGCGGCTGCGTTTCAGGGTATAGGCCGATGGGCGGCTGACTGAAAAACGGTATGGGTTTGGCAGCACTGCTGCCATCCGCGCTGCCTGATAGCTTGCCAGCGAGTTGGCGGAGTGGTGGAAGTTAGCCCGTGCTGCGGCTTCTACCCCATAGATCCCCGGGCCAAATTCGACAATATTCAGGTACAGCTCCAGAATTCTGGATTTATCCAGCAATAACTCCATCCAGCCGGTCAGCCAGGCTTCCACCCCTTTGCGGATAAAGCTGCGACTGGGCCAGAGGAACAGGTTTTTGGCCGTTTGCTGGCTCAGTGTACTGGCACCGCGCAGTCGCTTGCCATCCTGATGCGCCTCCATCGCCTGTTGAATCGCATCCAGATCGAAGCCAGCGTGTTGGGGGAATTTCTGGTCTTCAGCGGCGATTACTGCCAGCTGCATCTGTTGCGAGATATTAGTCAGCGGCACCCATCGATGGCTTATCTGTGCAGGGTAGCTGGCCGGTGGAAACAGCTGACGATGCAGTTGCCAGCCCCAGACAGGCGGGTTTACGAAGCGCAGCAGGGCAACCGGGATGATCGTTAGCAGTAGAAAAGCCAGCAGACTGAACAGTAGCAACCGTTTAAGTTTACGTAGCACGCAGCACACTCCTTGGCGGGCGATACGAAGGGGGTGGAGATAATCGCATGGCTCAGCTCAGTTCAGTAATTTCATAGCGGTGATTGTGGCCTGCATCGGGCAGCGTAATCTCATCCCCCAGGTAGCGTGCGGCCAGCTGCTGGCCAACCGGGGTCTGGGGGGTAATCAGTATCACCTGTTGCCCTTGCCATAATAGCTGCAGGCCGCCGTGAAGTGGTCCCAGTAAAAAGTGTCGTTGCTGGCCCTGCTGGCTGGTGACCTGTACCAGCGCTCCCAGGCCGATGGCATCGTCTGCCTGAAAGTCGATCAATTGCCATTGCTGATAGTGGGCCAGCACCTGTTGCAGTGCTTCCACCCGCATTGACTGGCCGTGTGCCAGATACGCATTTTCCAGTCCCAGAGTGTCATATTTATTTTCTGCCGTACTCTCGCTATGGGTGGCATTCTGGTGCGCTTCATTGGCCGCGAACAGGGCGTTATCCAGCACCTGTTGCAGTTGTTCGGTGATCTGATCAAGCAGCGGTTGTTTACTCATAAGCGCTGTGTTGTGGCCGTTCTGTCAATGTGGGGTCATTAATATACCGCGTTGAGGGGGGCGGGGGAATTTGCCGGGTCTGATCACTGTTTTATGGCAACTTGATGATTAATTGTGCTTTATCAATGAGGCTTCATTAATAAAGCCGGGTACAATAGCGGCACTTAAATTTTCAGAGCTGAACAGCCACAAGCCGGTTCAGCAGGGAATGTCCTACAGGGCACCCTTTTCTTATTTTATTCAGGAGCTTATCCGCATGCTGAAGAAGCGCTTTGCCGTGTTGGCGGTATCTATGGTTGTCAGCCTGGCTGGCCACGCTGGTGACACACTCAAAATTGGTATCGCAGGTCCGTTCAGTGGCCCGGTGTCACCTTACGGTCAGATGCAATTACAGGGTGCCTATGCTGCGATTGAGTCTATTAATCGGCAGGGTGGCATACAGGGCATGACCCTGGAAGCGGTGGAATATGATGACGGCTGTGAGCCGAAGCAGGCTGTGTCTGTTGCCAACCGCGTAGTGAACGACGGAGTACGGTATCTGGTGGGTCACCTGTGTTCCAGCTCGACACAGCCAGCAACGGATATCTACAAAGATGAAAACGTGCTGGTGATCACCGGCTCGACCAACCCAGGCATTACCAGCCGCGGTTATCCGCTGATTTTCCGTACCATCGGGCTTGACTCTGAACAGGGTGAAACCGCTGCACGATACATTGTTGAGCAGGTTAAACCGCAACGCGTTGCAATTATTCATGATAAACAGCAATACGGTAAGGGTATTGCGATGATTGTGAAGCAGCAGCTGCAGGCGGCTGGCACTGATATTGTCACTGTGGATGGCATTAGCAGTGGCGAGAAAGACTTTTCGGCCTTGATCAGCAAGCTTAAACGTGAGCGTGTTGATTTTGTTTACTACGGTGGTTATCACCCGGAACTGGCGTTACTGATGCGTCAGGGTAAGGCGCTGGAGTTTAGCCCGACATACATGGGGCCAGAGGGGCTGGGTAATAAAGATATTGCCTTCCTTGCCGGTGACGCAGTGGAGGGATTACTGGTGACATTGCCTACCCGCTATGATCTGTTACCACGTAATCAGGCGGTGGTTGATCAGCTAAAAGCCAAAGGCGTTGACCCCAGTGGTCCTTTTATCTGGACCAGTTATGCTGCCGTTGAAGCGTTGGCCAGTGTCATTAAGCAGGTAGGGGCTGACGACCCTGCTCGAGTTGCTCAGGCGATGCGTGATGCCACGATCGACACGGCTATCGGCCCGCTGAGCTGGGATACGCATGGCGATCTGAACGGCTTTCCGTTTGGCGTGTATCGCTGGCATCAGGATGGTACAGGTACGCCCGTCGCACACTGAAGTTTACGGTATTGAGTATCGCCTGCTCGGCAGGGCTATAAGCCAGCGGATCAGGCGTTATTCTGAATAAATTACGAACCTTCTTTCCCGTTCCGGTATTTATCCCAGTCTCCTTCTGGTTATTAATGCCCTGCGTCATTACTGTTCAAAAACCTGCTAAAAACATTTTCGTCGTTCCCATGGCTGTGGTAGTTTTTTTGCTGGGCGGGTGTTGGCCCTGATCGGTCACACTGAATCCCGTATAACAAAAACAACAGGAATCACCCATGACGTTCACAAAAAAAACATTTGCAACGCTTGCGCTCTCGATGGCTGTCAGCATGGCTTCCCACGCCGCTGATACTCTTAAAATTGGTATTGCTGGCCCAATGACCGGAACCGTATCCCAGTATGGTGATATGCAGTTTCAGGGTGCGCACGCGGCGATTGATCTGATCAATAAAGCAGGCGGTGTTAATGGCAAGATGATTGAAGCGATCGAGTATGACGATGTCTGTGACCCAAAACAGGCGGTCGCAGTGGCGAACAAAGTTGTTAATGATGGCGTGAAATATGTCGTCGGCCATCTTTGTTCCAGCTCCACTCAACCGGCGACTGATATCTATGAAGAAGAGGGCGTACTGGCGGTAACCTGCTCGACTAACCCCTCTATTACCGCCCGTGGCTATGAAATGATCTTCCGTACCATCGGCCTGGACTCTGATCAGGGACCAACGGCGGCACGTTATGTGATTGATAATATCAAGCCGAAGCGGGTTGCGATCATTCATGATAAACAGCAGTACGGCGAAGGCATTGCGATGTCGGTGCGCGAAACCCTGTCCGCAGCAGGTATTGAAGCGATTGTGACCGAAGGGGTGACGGCCGGTGATAAAGACTTCTCCTCTCTGATTACCAAGCTGAAACGCGAAAACATTGATTTTGTTTATTACGGTGGCTATCACCCTGAACTGGGACTGATTATGCGCCAGTCCCATGCGACCGGCTTTAAGCCAACGTTTATGGGGCCTGAGGCTGTGGGTAATAAAGAGGTGTCATCGATTGGCGGTGACGCTTCAGAAGGACTACTGGTGACTCTGCCTGCTCGCTATGACCTGCTACCCAAAAACAAAGCGGTGGTTGAACTGATGAGATCCAGAAAGCAGGATCCGACCGGACCCTTTGTCTGGACCAGTGTTGCTGCAGTACAGGCGATGGTGAACGTGATGAAACAGGTTGGTACTGACGATGCCGTAGCCATCGCTGATGGTTTGCGTGGTAAAACCCTGGATACTGCGATGGGACCGCTGACCTGGGACCAGAAAGGTGACCTGGTTGGTTTTGAGTTTGGCATTTATCAGTGGCATGCCGACGGGACGGGCACACCGCTGTAAGCTGTTTATCGACAGTGGCCCTGTAAAGGACTGAGAGATGGCTGCTTCGGCAGCCATTTTTAATTCTGTCTCCCGGGTTTCTGCTACACTCGCAGCGATTGGCAGGTCGGCCGTTCGCGGGCCTGTTATCACAGCCGCCTGCATAGTCCAGATAGAGTCCCGATGTCCAGAAAACCTGCGTCCCAACCTGCTGAAAAAGCCACACGTAAACCGGGTTTACACCCACGAAACCCACACCGTGCCCGTTATGACTTCGACCAGCTGGTGGCGGCGGAACCTGCCCTGAAGTCTTTTTTACGTCCAGCCCCCAGTGGTGAACTGAGTCTTGATTTCGCCGACCCTGCGGCGGTGAAAACACTCAATCGTGCGTTGCTGGCTTGCTTTTATCGTATCCAGTTCTGGGATATTCCGCCTGATTTTCTTTGTCCTCCTATTCCAGGCCGGGCGGATTACCTGCATTACATGGCGGACCTGCTGGCCGATGCTAATGGCGGTACGATTCCACAGGGGAAAAAAGTACAGGCGCTGGATATTGGTACCGGCGCAAATCTGGTGTATCCGATTGTGGGTAGCCAGAGTTATGGCTGGCGCTTTGTCGGAGCGGATATTAACCCGACGGCAGTGGCTACGGCACAGCTGATTGTTGAGGCGAATGCGGCCCTTAAGGGTCTGGTGCAGGTGCGTCATCAGCCGTTAGCCGAGCAGATATTTACCGGTATGGTACAGCCTGGTGAGTCGTTCGATTTCAGCCTGTGTAATCCACCGTTTCATGCCAGTGAGGCTGAGGCGACCCAGGGTAGCCAGCGCAAAGTGCGGAATCTGGCAACTAACCGTGAACAACGTAACCCTGACAGTAAAGGACCACGCGGTGGGCGTCGTGGTAAGGCACCTCAGGGGTCTGCTGAACAGCTGAACTTCGGTGGCCAGCATGCTGAGCTCTGGTGCCCGGGGGGAGAAGCTGCATTTGTCAGCCGGATGATCGAACAGAGTAAAACGGTCGCTGATCAGCTGTGCTGGTTCAGCAGCCTGATCTCCAGCAAGCGCAACCTGCCCGTGCTGGAGAAAGCCCTCAGGCGAGCCGGTGCGACTCAGGTTGAGATCGTGCCGATGAGTCAGGGCCAGAAGCAGAGTCGCATTCTGGCCTGGAGTTTTCTCAGCCAGCCCCAGCGACAGGTATGGGCGAAAGAGCGCTGGAGCTGAATAAAGACGCTATATCTGGCTTGACCCTGTAGTGGACTTTAGGGTTTATCATGGGCCCTGTCAGACTTATATGGAATGTTTGGAGTGCTGTTATGGCAGAAATCATGATTCATCATCTGGCGCTGACCGGCGTCAAATGTGCGGGCTGTGTCCGTTCTCTTGAACGGGCGTTGGTGGCGGCGGATGAAGTAGAGGACTACGCCGTCAATTTTGCCGAGCGCAGCGTGGCTATTCAGAGTCTGTCTGATGCGGGACAGTTGATCGCGGTGATTGAGGCGGCAGGCTATGGTGCCCAGCTGGTTGATGATAATCAGGACCCGCAGATCCAGGCCAATGCCAGCCGTCAGCAGTATCTTGGCCTGTTACGGCGCAGCATAGTTGCGCTGGCTGTGGGTGCGGTGCTGATGGTTCTGGGCTTGCTGGATATGATGCCTGATCTCACCCAGAGTCATGGTCAGCTGGGGGCCATGTTTATGGGCCTGGTGACGCTGACCGTGATGATCAGCAGTGCCCAGGGTATTTATGCCGGTGCATGGCTGAGTATCAAGCGTCGCAGCCTGAATATGGATACGCTGATTGGCTTGGGAACCGGGGCTGCCTGGCTGTATTCAACGGTACTGGTCGTGTTGGCCTGGCTGGCTCCAGCGCAGCTGGTGGTCACCGGCGGTCACCTTTACTACGAAGCCACGGTGATGATTCTGGGCTTTATTCTGGCCGGCCAGGCACTGGAGTTACGTGCCCGTGGCCAGACTGCTGATGCGGTGCGCTCACTGCTGAACCTGCAACCGGATCAGGCCTGGCGGGAGCGTGATGGCCAGTTACAGCAGGTGCCGGTGGCGCTGCTGACGCTGGCTGATCGGGTGCTGATCAAACCTGGTGAACGGGTGTCAGTGGATGCTCAGGTGGAAGAGGGTGACAGCTATGTTGATGAGTCGATGCTGACAGGAGAGCCGGTACCGGTTCACAAGTCTGCAGGGGACACGGTGACAGGTGGCACCCTGAATGGTCAGGGTAGCCTGTGGGTACGTGTTGCACGCACGGGTAGCCAGACGGTGCTGGCGCAAATTATCGCGACGGTGCGTCAGGCCCAGAATGGTAAGCCACCATTGGGGCGGCTGGCGGATAAAATTGCGGCAGTGTTTGTGCCGGTCGTGATTGCTATCGCGTTACTGGCGGCACTGGTCTGGCTCTGGCTGGGCCCTGCCCCCTCACTGGGCTATGCACTGGTGGTTTTGATGACGGTGCTGATTGTGGCCTGTCCCTGTGCGCTGGGGCTGGCAACACCGATGTCAGTGATGGTCGGTGTGGGGCGGGCTGCACGTAGCGGTATTCTGATCCGAAATGGCGATGCATTGCAGCAGGCCGGTCAGGTGACGACCGTGATGCTGGATAAAACGGGGACGTTGACCGAAGGTCGCCCGGTGGTGACCGCTGAGGTACGCAGTGCTCAGTTTCAGGGGGATGACACCCTCGCACTGATCATTGCCAGTGTTGAGCAGAAATCAGAACACCCACTGGCTGCTGCGCTGGTGACGCATCTGATCGAATCCGCTGGTGCAGCGCTGCCTGAGGTCACTGAGTTTAGTGCCACGCCGGGTGCGGGTGTTGAAGCGCTGGTGAATGCTCAGCGAGTGCTGATTGGTAATCAGCGCTGGCTGGAGGAAGCGGGCGTGGACTGCCGCGACCTTGATGAGGAAGCACAACAGCACAGTCAGCAGGGGTGTTCACTGGTCTGGGTTGCGCTGGGAGGTGTACTGGCCGCGCTGTATGGTGTCCGTGATCCGATCAAAGCGGATGCCCGTGAGGCCGTTCGTCAGATGCAGCAACAGGGGCTTAAGGTTGCGATGTTGTCCGGGGATAATGAACGCAGCGCTCGAGTGATTGCCGCTGAGCTGGGGATTAATGATGTCTACGCCAATGTTCGCCCTGAACAGAAACAGGCTGTTGTCGCCCGTTTACAGCAGCAGGGTGAATGCGTGGCCATGGTGGGGGATGGCATTAACGATGCGCCTGCGCTGGTACAGGCGGATGTTGGTTTTGCCATGGGCAATGGTACGGATATCGCGATAGAAAGTGCCGATGTGGTGTTAATGCGGGGTGAGCCATCGCTGGTGGTTGAGGCGGTGTTGCTGTCTCGGGCGACGGTGAAAAATATCCATCAGAACCTGCTGGGCGCGTTCATCTATAACGCACTGGCCATTCCGGTGGCAGCAGGGGTGCTGTTTCCACTGACCGGGTTACTACTCAACCCGGTGATTGCTGGCGCAGCAATGGCGGCATCCTCAGTGACGGTGGTAACCAATGCCAACCGCTTACGCTGGCGTAAGCTGGGCTGATTATCAGCGAGCAGGATCTGTTGCAGCCATAATCTCTGGTTGCAACACAGTGGGGCGGGCTGCTGGTCCTTATTACCTGAATGTGTCAGTCGCGGTGGCATATCGGCTATAAATGCCAGTTCATTGGGGTAACGCCACGTCTACTGTGGTCAGGCGGTTTCAACAACGTCAATGCCTGCCTTTTCCATCAACTGTTCTACGGTGCCTGGCCTGGCCAGTAGAAAGCCTTGTAGCTCATCACAGCCTGCGTTGCGTAAAAATTCCTGCTGCGCCTGCGTCTCGACCCCTTCAGCAACAACGTTTAATCGCAGGCTGTGGGACATCTGGATAATGGCCTGAACCAGCACCACATCATCATCGTCATCGGGAACATCACGGACAAAGGACTGATCTATCTTGACGGTGCTGACTGGCAGCTTTTTCAAGTAGATCAGTGATGAGTAGCCGGTACCGAAATCATCCACGGATAGTGAAATGTCCATTGCCCGTATCAGATCCAGGGTATGGATGACCTCATCAATGTTTTCCATCACATGGGTTTCCGTGATCTCCAGCTCCAGCAGGTGGGGATCCAGCTTTGATTCGTTCAGTGCTTGCTCAAGGTCGAGCAGCAGACGCGCATCGCGCAGCTGGCGCGGAGATAGATTCACGGAGACGGGAATTTGTGCACCGGACTGATTCCAGTGGGCCGCTGCCAGACAGGCCTGTTTGAGTACGAAACGACCGATGTCGACGATCAGGGTAGAGTCTTCCGCAATCGGTATGAACACTGCCGGGGATACCGGGCCCTGCCCTGCTGGGTGCCAGCGCAGCAATGCTTCTGCGCCGACAACCCGTTCGCCGTCAATATCAAACCGGGGTTGAAAGTTGAGGAACAGTTCCTCTTTTCCCAGTGCGGCACGCAGGCCTTCCTCCAGCAGATTACGCTGCTGGTTCTGTGCGTTAAGGTTTTCATCAAAAAACTGGACGATATTGCGCCCACGTTCTTTCGCCTGGTACATAGCCAGATCGGCATGACGGGTCAGAGTCTCGGTATCTTTACCATCTTTATCGACAATGGCGATGCCGATGCTGGTTGATGTGAAGCAGCGAATACTGCCCAGGTCATAAGGCTCGCGTACTGAACTGAGAATGCGTTGGGCTATAGATTTCAGCTGCCCCAGGTTTTGGATATCACGCACAATAATGGTGAACTCATCTCCGCCCAGTCGGGCGACAGTATCCTTGGCTCCCACGCTGGCGTGTAAGCGGTTAGCGACCTGCTGTAGCAGCGCATCGCCCGTATTATGGCCATAGGTATCGTTAATGCTTTTAAAGCGGTCCAGATCCAGGAACATGACCGCCGAGTTCCAGTGGTCACGATTACGTGGTGCTTCAATGCATTGCTCCAGTCGCTGATAAAACAGTGACCGGTTCGGTAACCCTGTCAGGTTGTCGTACAGCGCCATACGTTCCAGCCGCACTTCAGCGGCTTTAAGCTCGGTGATATTAGTAAACAACAACACAAAACGTGGTTCCATGGCGGGGCTAAGCAGCGGTGTTATGGACACCAGTACAGGGACTGACTCGCCATTGCGGTGCTTGAGTACACACTCACCTTGCCAGCGGCTGTTGCTTGCGAAGGCTTCCAGGCTGTCAGGGTGGCTTTGTAAAAATACCTTGATAGCGTCATGGCCCTGGGTAAGGGTCTGGCCACTAATCTCAGTGAAGGCCCGGTTGATGGTCAGAATCATCTGCCCGGCATCCAGCACTACAATCGCTTCGGCAGTTTCTTCAAATACCTGCTGTGCCAGTTTCAGTTCGCCTTCCGCCTGCTTCATTGCGGTGATGTCGGTCGCAATACCGCCAATGGCGTAGGGGGTGCCCAGCTCATCAACAATGGGGAACTTACTCATCAGCAAGGTTATCTGACCACTGGGGATGGACATTTTCAGCTCATAGCTCAGTGGTTTTCCGGTACTGAGTATCTGCTCATCGGCAGCGCTGACAACCTCCATAACGCCGTTGTCCAGTACCTGATGATCGACCTGGCCAATCAGTTGCTCTGGTGTCTGGCCAATAACATCAGCCATCCGCTGGTTCACCAGCCGGTAACGGTGGGCTATATCTTTGATAAAGATCAGATCGGGTGAATTGTCGATAATACTGGCAAGCCGCTGATCACGATCCTGAATCCGTAGCAACATGAGTTCAAGTGCATGGCCGACACGGTCAAATTCAGTAAACTTTGCGCCAGAAAATGAGGCTGGAACGCCGCTTTCGGGCACTTGTTCTGCATAGTTTATCAGCTGAGCCAATGAGCGGTGAGTCAGACGGTAGATCACCCAGATTGCCAGCAGTCCAAAGACGATAACAGCAATCGCCGCGTGAATCAGGGTGCGAAAATAGGTGTCTTTGAGTGCTATAAATGCACTGTTGGGTAACAGCATTCGGATACTGAACGATTCAGACGCATCAATTTTCAGGGAGTGGTCGCGTAATATAAATTCTTTGTGCGCCTCTACCATATTGGCAATCGTGGTGGGCTGGCGGAGTTGTGCCAGTTCGCCTGGGTTGCGTTCCAGCCCGCCAATCATGATGTTTTGGTAGCTTAGCGAGATCGCATTTGAGCCGAATAGCTGTTGTAGCTGATTCATAAGCCAATAATTATTGTTTAGCATGACATAGGTGTTCAGCTGGCCGACTACTTCGCCAAGTTCAGGCTCGACGATCGGTAATACAAGCCTCATCAGATAATGGTCTTCATTGCCAGATTGTTCATGGATGCTATGCCAGCGACCTGAAGTCTGGGGGCGTCGGCTGATATTGTTCAGTGGCAGGGCCAGGTTGACGATGCCGGTGTTACGTACCTCGACCAGTTCACCTGAAGTACGGGTTATTACGACGGCGTCAATGCGTTGGCCGCTGTCACCGTCGAGCAGGGAGTCAACGATGTTACGTATGCCAATGTGGTCGTTACGATCCAGTGCGCTACTGAGTTCATTTACCTCGATCAGTTCATGGCTTATCTGGTAGATATTGCTGAACTGCTCACCCAGTAAGCTGAGCAGAGTGCGCTGATCGCGGTGGTAAGTTTGTACAATTTCCTGTTGCAGAGCCCGCTGTGCTGCGAGATACGCTGAACTTAGCAGTATGGCGGAGACCACGCTCAGTAATATCAGTACCAGTACCATTAATACGGTGGAAAAACGGATAGTACGCACTTAGTGGGTATCCTTATCCTTATCCAGATCGCTAAGCCGGAAGGCTTCCCTGGTTAACTGGCGAATATCAGTGGCTGAAGTCTGATTGTGCAGTAGTTTTATATGACCGGCGAATATATGCGGCACAGCGGAGGGTTTACCTTCAATGTCCAGTTTGATGGCCTCAGCCATAGCGACGCCGTTATCGTCGTTCATACGCATAACCGTGACATTCAGCCCGCCTGCCTGCAAAGCTTCCAGCTCACTGCTACCACCGCCCCAGCCATTGAGCAGTATCTTGTCTTCCAGGTTTTGCTCTTTCAGGGCCTGCAAGGCACCGAGCGCTATATCGGTTGAATTGGCGTAGATCATATTAATCTGAGGGTGTTTTCTCAGGGCGCGTATCGTCGCTTTATAAGCTTTGTCGCGGTTGCCATTGGTAAAGTACTGAGCCACCTGGCGAACACCTGGGTAACGGGCAGCTTCATTGGCAAAGGTATCGCCGCGCATTTTGCTGATGTATCCGGGGGAAAAATACAGCATCAGGTAATTCGCCTGATAGTTAGTCTTTTTCAGCATCCAGTCTGCTAGTAGTCGCGTGCCCTGGGCGTGGTCGAAACCAACGTATAAGAAAGGCCGGTGCGATTGCCAGTCTGCCAGTGGGGTCGTGATGTTCTGCAGAATGAGTTTGGGTGTACCTTTTGCCAGTACCTGCTCAATCAGTCGACGTTGGCGCACGGTTTCCAGGGTAAATACCAGGTAATCCGGTTGCCACTTTAGTGCTTCATTTAATTGCTGGCTTTGCAATGGTGCATCAATAGAGGGGCGAGAGAGGAAGGTTTTAAGCTCATATTGCAGGCCTGTATTCTTAAGGCGATGTTCAAATGAAGTCAGGCTGCGGTGCCAGTAGTCTGAGCTTTGTAGTCCCGGGTAGATGATCGCTATTTTGGCTGGGCGTTGCTGGGCAGACTCAAGCGGGCTTGCAGGCTGATGGACCTTGCGCGAGAAGTCTTCCATTAGTGGGGTCTGTGCAGGATTTTGAGCGATATAGTCCTGTATACGGATATATTCTTCAGCCGCGGAAGCAACCGGTGTATGGAGCCAGAACAAAGCCAGTACCAAGTGGGCTATGTAGCGGTGGAAACGCGCATCCATCATTGTCGACCTCCCGTCAACTTGGGCTTGTCTGCCCAGTGTCTGATTTGTGCTCAGGGTACATTCGGCAGTCATGTTGATCTGTCATCACCAACATGTTGGACTGATTTTGCTACTTTATTTCTGATTATTCTATCTAGAGTAGCGAATTCCTGTTTCGATGCCAATTAAGCACGCTAAAACAAATGCTTACCTTGATCTCGCTACCCGTTGAGGGTAATCCCTTTTATCTGGCGTACAAGTTGCTGGCTAACCACGAGTTCGTGTTGATCCATAACAGGTTGCATCTGTTGCTTTTTTTGCAGGGTTCAGGTGAGCCTTCTGTTGTCTAAGATAGCTGCATTATGGCGATTGTGCCTGTTATTCACAGTACGTCAGGGCCTGGGCTTGGCTGTCACAAAAGATGGATTTCCGGTATCTTTAACAGCTATTTGATTGAATGGCTGATTGAGAAAACACTCGACAATGATCATTAAACCGAAAACTCGTGGTTTTATCTGCACTACAACTCACCCGACTGGTTGTGCGCAGAACGTGCGTGAGCAGATTAGCTACACCCAGCAGCTGGGGAGTCAGGACGGTGGTCCAAAACGTGTTCTGGTGATTGGTTCGTCCAGTGGTTATGGCCTGGCGTCCCGTATTACCGCAGCGTTTGGCTACGGTGCTTCAACGATAGGCGTCTTCTTCGAGAAGCCAGGTACTGAGCGCAAGCCTGGTACGGCGGGCTGGTATAACTCTGCGGCGTTTGAAAACGCAGCAGCAGAGTCAGGCTTGTACGCTAAAAGCCTGAATGGCGATGCGTTCAGCCATGATGCCAAACAGAAAACCATTGATCTGATTAAAGACGATCTGGGTCAGGTTGATCTGGTTATTTACTCACTGGCCTCGCCAGTACGTAAAATGCCAGACAGCGGTGAAGTAGTGCGTTCCTGCCTGAAGCCGATCGGTGAGACCTACCGTTCAACGGCGATCGATACTAACAAAGATATTATTATCGAAGCGGAAGTTGAACCGGCCACTGAAGAAGAGATTGCCAACACGATTACCGTGATGGGTGGTCAGGACTGGGAACTGTGGATGCAGGCCCTGAAAGACGGTGGTGTACTGGCTGAAGGCGCTAAGTCTGTTGCTTACAGCTACATCGGTACGGATATTACCTGGCCGATCTACTGGGATGGTGCGCTGGGTAAAGCCAAGCAGGATCTGGACCGTGCAGCCAACGGTATCAACACCGACCTTGCGGCCAGCGGTGGCTGTGGTCACGTGGCTGTGCTCAAGTCTGTTGTCACTCAGGCGTCTTCAGCGATTCCAGTGATGCCGCTATATATCTCCATGGCATTCAAAATCATGCGCGAGCTGGGCATTCATGAAGGTTGTATTGAGCAGGTTAACCGCCTGTTCCGTGATCGCCTGTACGCCGGTGGCGAAATGCCACTGGATGAAGGCAACCGTATCCGTCTGGATGACTGGGAACTGCGTGATGATGTACAGCAGAAATGTCGTGAGATCTGGCCGCAGGTGACCACAGAAAATCTCCGCGACCTGACTGACTACGCTGCTTATAAAGATGAGTTCCTGAAACTGTTTGGTTTTGGTGTCGACGGTGTCGATTATGAGGCCGACGTGAGCCCGGATGTGAAATTCGACGTCATTGATATCTGATCATACGACGTAAACTAAAAGGACGGCCCGTGATGGGTCGTCCTTTTTTTTGGTCAGTTTTTTGCTGGCATTATCGCTCAGTGCTACCCCTGCATCAGCCCTGCTGCTATGTTGGGGGACGGGTGGCAGCTTGTGCTACCAGCTTACAAATGTGTAAAGCCGAGGAGGTTCCTGTTGGAAACGGGTAAGGAATTACGGTTTGATATTGATGGCCGCCTGATGGCAGGGCTGGAATTTGGTGACCCGAATGGGCTGCCGGTGGTGGCACTGCATGGCTGGCTGGATAATGCTGCCAGCTGGCGGCTGGTGGCAGCGCAGCTCAAAGGAATACGGCTGATTGCACTGGACCTGATGGGGCATGGTTTCTCGGATCACCGACCGGATAGTATGCCTTATTATATCTGGGACAATGTATCTGATGTGCTGGCGGTACTGGATGAGCTGGCGCTGGACCAGGCCCACATTGTAGGCCATTCCATGGGAGCCAGCATTTCAACATTATTAGCGGGGTGTTACCCCACTCGCGTACAGCGTCTGTGTCTGGTAGAGGGGATTGCACCGCTGGTTTACAGCCCGCAAACATTACCTGAACTGATGGCTCAGGCCATTGATAAACGCCGTCGGATGCAGGGGCGTCGGTTACGGCCCTACGCTGATCTTGACGCTGTTGTGCAGGCGCGGGTAAAAGGGCGCTGGCCGGTCACAGAGCAGGCCGCACGCTGGCTGGTGGAGCGGGGCGTGGTGCAGAAATCTGATGGGATCTTCTGGCGTAATGACCCGGCGCTGGTACAGCCGTCTATTTTGCGAATGAGTGAAGATCAGGTTGGTGCCTTTATTGATGCCGTTACGGCACCTGTCCAGCTGGTGCTGGGGGATGAGGGTATTGGTGAGGGCCTGGTTCTGTCACGACTGGCGCGTTTTCATCAGTTGGAGCAGCGTACTGTTGTCGGCAGTCACCATTTGCATCTGCAGGAAGAAGGGGCGACCAGGGTCGCTGAATTACTCAATCAGTGGGCTGAATGAATTTATTGGTAGCGTTGTTGCCTGAACAGACAGGCGAACAGGTGGGGGACTTATGAGCCGTTTTAGGATTGCAATCTCGATTGTTTTATTCTGCCTGGCGCTATGTGCACAGGCTGCTACTGACACCCGTGGCAGTAGCGATCATCCGTTGCTGGAGCGTTATCCACGTGCCTGGATTGTGAATTTCGACCAGCTCGAAGCCCCTGATTACCGTTGGGTGCTAGGCGCGTTAGAGAAAGTTAACGGAGTGCTTAGCACGGAGCAGGAACAACGCCTGCCGGGTCTGCTAACCCGCATCAGCTACCGGATTCCACCAGGGGTTACCGCGCAGCAGGCCTTTGCTTATGTGCAGGCTCAGCTTGAGGCCGGTAACGCGCAGCTGAAATTCCAGTGTCAGGGGCGAGCCTGTGGCAGTAGTAATGAATGGGCGAATAAGATTTTCGGTTACGCCAAATTGTATGGGGTGGAGCGTTCACAGTCTTACGCCGCCTGGCAGCTGAATAATACGATGGTGTCGCTGTACAGTGTTCAGCGCGGGAATAAACGGGTGTATCTGCACCTTGATCTGCTGGAGCAGAAGGCGCCGGATCAGGTGCAGCGGTTACAACGTGAGGGATACGTGCGCTGGCCACAAGGCGTGGAGCAGGATGAAATGCTGGCCTACCTGGCATCAAGCCACCGCATGATATGGCTCGTTGGCCATCAGCAGGGTGTGGGTGAGGCTGACGTGTTGCAAGCCCAGTCTCGCCAGATGGCGGAAGCGGTTGCGCAGCAGCTGCGTGAGGCGGGTGTTGCCAGCGAACGGCTACAGGTGTTTGGTGCCGGGGCGCTGGCACCCGGCCTGGTGGCCGAGGGTGAAAGCGCTGTGTTTGTGATTGAGCGGCCCTGACATATCAATGTGCTGACAGGGCTGCAAGGAGGGGGAGTATGGCGACAACTGTCTCACTGGTTCTGGGTAGTGGTGGTGCCCGTGGTTATGCCCATATTGGTGTGATTGAAGAGCTTAACCGGCGTGGCTATCAGATTATCAGCATCGCAGGGAGTTCGATGGGGGCGCTGGTCGGTGGTGTTTATGCCGCTGGTGCCCTCGAACCTTATCGAGAATGGGTGTGTGGTCTGAGCTGGATCCAGGTGCTGAAACTGCTGGATGTGGGACTGGCTCGCGGGGCGATTCATGGCAATAAAGTTTTCACCCGCCTTGAAGCGATGCTGGGGGGCGTGCTGATTGATGATCTGCCCATTAAATACACCGCCGTTGCGACCGATATTACTTACCATAAAGAGGTCTGGTTTCAGCATGGGCCCCTGCTTGAAGCGATTCGTGCCTCGGTTGCGGTGCCTGGTTTTTTCACCCCGGTAATCAAAGAAGAGCATATTCTGGTGGACGGCGGTGTATTGAACCCCTTGCCAATTATTCCGACCGTGGCTGCGCAGGCGGATCTGATTATTGCGGTTGATCTGACCTACAGTACCAAGAATGTGGCGCGGGCAATTCAGCTGCCACGTAACGGCTGGCTGGATGAGCCGGGCTTCAGTGATGACTGGCCAGCGGCGAATGATGACCCAAACGCGCAGAATGCACGCTCAATAAAACCGCCTGAAGTGGGTGGGCGTCTGGATATGTTACTGAATGCAGTTGAGGTAATGCAGAGCAGCCTGACTCAGTACAAAATTGCGGGCTACCCGCCGGATCTGATTATTCCGATTGATAAGGATGTCTGTGGCTTCTTTGACTTTCACCGGGCGGTGGAAGTCATAGACGCCGGGCGTGAAGCGGCCCGGACATCACTGACCAGGCTGGAGCAAGGAGGGACAGATTAAACCACTCCTTGCTGCTTGTCTTTACTTGATCAGGGAGGTGAACTCGGCACGGGTGGCCGGATTCTCACGGAAGTTACCCAGCATCATAGAAGTGGTCATGCTGCTGTTCTGTTTACCAACACCGCGCATCATCATACACATATGCTTGGCTTCGATTACCACGCCAACGCCCGCTGCATTGGTGACTTCCATCATCGCATCGGCGATCTGTTTGGTCATGTTTTCCTGAATCTGCAAGCGACGGGCGAACATATCAACAATACGTGCAACTTTAGACAGGCCGACAACATGGCCCTGTGGAATGTAGGCTACGTGTGCTTTGCCAATAAATGGCAACAGGTGATGCTCACATAGCGAGTAGAACTCGATATCTTTAACCACAACCATTTCGCTGTTGTCAGACGGGAACATGGCCCCGTTCACAACTTCTTCCAGGCTCTGCTCATATCCCTGATTCAGAAAGCGAAACGCTTTGGCAGCGCGTTTTGGGGTATCCAGCAGCCCTTCACGGTTAAGGTCTTCACCGATACCGGCAATGATTTGAGCAAATGCTTTTTCCATCCAGAAGCGTCCTGTTGTGCCAAGGTGTTATAAAAAACACGTAGAAATTGAGGGCCGTAAATTACGCGAACAATCGCTTCAGGTAAAGTATGGCCGGTTATCTGTTCTGCTTCAGTAAAACGTACAGTGCCCCGGTGCCGCCATCACGGGGCAGGGCGGAGCAAAAAGCGGTGACTCCCTCTAGTTGACGTAGCCAGTCATTTACATAGGATTTGATCAGCGCCTCATTGCCTGCTTCAGCGCTGAACGCTTTGCCGTGCACCACCAGTACACAGCGGCTGCGGCTGCGCACGGCATCACGGATAAATGTGCTCAGCTCATCGCGAGCTTCATTGACCGAGAAGCCGTGCAGATCGAGCCCGGCATCCCAGCCAATATGGCCCTGTTTTAGTTTGCGCAGGCGGCCAATCTGCACGCCGGGGCCTGCAAATATCAATTCTTCGTCGGACTCCACCAGCTCAACCGCTTCATTGGACAGGCCGTCGATTACCCGGTCCTGTTCTTTGATAGCGGCGTGGCGGCGGAACAGCAATGAGCTGTCCTGAGACCGCTTTTTGCCAGTCTCGGCACGGTCATGGGTATGACGGGTTACGCCCTTCATTTCAACGGCGAAATCCAGTTCATCCTCATCAGTGTGGTTGTTACGGCGCTCTGGCATGGTTTTCCTGCACGGTTTTCTTTAACATATTGCCCCCGCTGAACATAATTGCAGGCGAATAAAGCCGCATAAACTTCAGGGGTATCATTCAGTTACAACCCAGTCGGGGGCGGTATTATCCTCTCAGCTATGATGAACGATCAAGCAGCATTGCAGACAGACCTTCTCACAATCCGTGATTATATCCGCTGGACCACCAGTCAGCTCAACCGTTACCAGGTATATTTTGGCCATGGTAATGATAATGCATGGGATGAAGCTACCCAGTTGGTGCTGGGAGCGGTGTACCTGCCCTGGGATACCAACCCGGTGGTACTGGACGCCCGGCTGGTTCCGGATGAAAAAGCCCGGATACTGGATTTTGTCAGCGCCCGCATCGACGAGCGCAAGCCATTACCCTATCTGACCAATGAAGCCTGGTTTTGTGAACTACCATTTTATGTGGATGAGCGAGTACTGATACCACGTTCTCCTATCGGGCAGCTGATCCAGACTGAATTTTCGCCCTGGCTGCGTGAAGGGCCTGTGCCACGGATTCTGGATTTGTGTACCGGCAGTGGCTGTATCGGTATTGCCTGCGCCTATGCGTTTCCTGAGGCGATGGTTGATCTGGTAGACCTGTCGCCGGAGGCGATAGACGTCAGCTGGACCAACATTGAAAAGCATGAAATGAACGACCGGGTACGGGCACTGGAGAGCGATCTGTTCAGTGCGGTCAGCAATGAACGTTATGACCTGATTGTGTCGAATCCGCCGTACGTTGATGCCGGTGATCTGGCCAGTATGCCGGATGAATACCAGCATGAGCCAGAGCTCGCGCTGGGTTCAGGCCCGGACGGGCTGGACATTACCCGGCGTATTTTGCGTGAAGCCAATGATTACCTGACCGAAGACGGTCTGCTGATCGTTGAAGTGGGCAACAGCGAAATACATATGATGGAACAGTATCCTGACCTGCCGATCACCTGGCTGGAACTGCCAGAGGGCGGTAACGGGGTATTTGCTATTACGGCACAGGATCTGGCAACCTGTCGTCACCAAATCTGAGCTGGCGTTCGATAACAAGAACGACAGTCTCGCTGAAAAGGGTTAGAACACGCTATGTCTGGTAACAGCTTCGGCACACTTTTTACAGTCACCACCTTTGGTGAAAGTCACGGACCGGCACTGGGTTGCATTATTGATGGCTGCCCGCCGGGGATTGAACTGACCGAAGCGGATCTGCAGATAGATCTGGATCGTCGTAAACCAGGGACCTCACGCCACACCACTCAGCGTCGTGAAGCGGATGAAGTGAAAATCCTGTCCGGGGTGTTCGAAGGTAAAACGACGGGTACGTCGATCGGGCTGCTGATTGAAAATACCGATCAGCGCTCCAAGGATTATTCCAACATAGCGGATACCTTCCGTCCGGCGCATGCCGATTATGTGTATACCCAGAAATACGGATTCCGTGATTACCGTGGTGGTGGTCGTGCCTCTGCCCGCGAAACGGCGATGCGTGTTGCTGCCGGTGCTGTTGCGAAAAAATATCTGGCGTCCAAAGGCGTTCAGGTACGTGGCTTTATCTCCCAGCTGGGGCCAATCTGTATCAACGAGCAGAATTTCGACTGGGGCCAGGTTGAACAGAACCCGTTCTTCTGCCCGGATGCGGATGCCGCGGAGCAGATGGTCACGTATATGGATGCCCTGCGTAAAGAAGGCAATTCCATCGGTGCCAAGGTGACGGTCAAAGCCAGTGGTGTACCGGTCGGGCTGGGTGAGCCGATCTTTGACCGGCTGGATGCCGAGCTGGCGCACGCACTGATGAGCATCAATGCTGTCAAAGGTGTGGAAATTGGTGATGGCTTTGCTGTGGTTAACCAGAAGGGCACCGAACACCGTGATGAGATGACTCCGGAAGGTTTCCAGTCTAATCATGCCGGTGGCATCCTGGGCGGTATTTCTACGGGCCAGGACATTGTCGCCTCTATGGCGCTGAAACCTACCTCCAGCCTGCATTTGCCAGGCCGCAGTATCAACGCTGCGGGTGATCCGATTGAGGTTGTTACCAAAGGCCGTCATGACCCTTGCGTCGGGGTCCGTGCCACACCGATTGCTGAAGCAATGATGGCCATCGTACTGATGGATCATCTGCTGCGTCACCGTGGCCAGAATGCAGATGTACACTGCGATACACCGGTTATTGTATAAGCTGATCTGACCATGATTCATGGAAGTACAGATCAGAAAATTATGCTGATTGCAGCATAAAATCTTGCGCCCCCTGTCCATTACGAGGTATAAGGCGCATCAAATTTGAAGTGTGCCCGGCCAGGAGCCTCTGCGGCAGTATCCGACTTTTTGAGGCGGGTGCCCAAGCAGGGGTTTTTTATTTCTGGCCGGGTAGAATATTGACCGCGTTTTTGGAGTAACTTGCCAATGCAAGACGCAATGACTGTGATTCCCGAGGACGACCGAGAGGCGTCCGGCAGTGTTGCACAATGGCCTGCCTTCACACAGGGCAGCGATGAAGAGCGTTTGGACTTCTTCATTGAGCGAGATGGCGTTCGCTATGCCGGAACCCACCTGATTATCGATCTGGATGGCGCCAGCCGACTGGATGATCTTGAGGTAATGGAACAGGCACTGCGTGATTCTATTGAAGCTGCTGGTGCAACACTGCTGCATATTCATCTGCATCATTTCACCCCCAACGGCGGTATTTCCGGCGTGGCGGTGCTGGCCGAGTCACATATCAGTGTCCATACCTGGCCTGAGCGTGACTTTGCTGCGTTTGATGTATTTATGTGTGGCGAGGCTCAGCCGATGAAGGCCGTTCCGGTACTGGAAGCTGCTTTTACGCCGAGCAAAGTGAATGTAGATGAACTGCTGCGCGGCAAGCGCAAGGTGGAAGATGATGACTACCTACGTTGAAAAACTGTATGACGGTTATGGCCAGTCTTACGACATTGAAGAAGTGTTGTTTGAACAGCAGACCGACTCCTGGCACCTGATCATCTTCCGCAACCGGATGTTCGGTACAGTGATGGCGCTGGATGGCATCATCCAGACCACAGAGCGTGACGAGTTTGTTTACCACGAGATGTTGACGCACGTACCGTTGTTTGCCCATGGCAATGCAAAGCGGGTGCTGATCATCGGTGGTGGCGACGGCGGCATTCTGCGTGAAGTGTGTAAACACCCAGAAGTGGAGCACGTGACGCAGGTTGAGATCGATCAGGCCGTGATTGATATGTGCAAAGCGTACCTGCCAGGTCATTCTGCCGGTGCTTTTGATGATGCTCGTGCCAACATCGTGATTGCGGATGGTATTGAGTACGTATCGACGACGGATGAAAAATTCGATGTCATCATCTCCGATTGCACCGACCCGGTGGGTCCGGGTGAAGTGCTGTTTTCCAGCACGTTCTATGAGCACAGCAAGCGCTGCCTGAAGCCGGGTGGTATTTTTGTGGCGCAGAACGGCGTGGCGTTTATGCAGATCGATGAAGTGGTAACCACTCGCCGTCGCCTGAGCCCGTATTTCACGGATCAGACCTTCTACGGAGCACCTGTGCCGACCTACATTGGTGGCCTGATGACGCTGGCATGGGGTGGCGATGACGTTGCCCAGCGCCAGCTGCCTGTTGCAGAGCTGCGTAAGCGATATGATGCGGCAGGCTTTAAAACGCGCTACTACAACCCTGAAGTGCATGCGGCCAGCTTTGCGTTGCCGCAGTTTATTCAGGATGCGTTGCAGGACGCCTGAGTACAGGCGTTGTAAACCGGCGGCACTGGCCGTCGGTTTTTAGCTGAATGTAGAAAAATACGGTATGAACCGGATGCGAACGCATCAAGTAGCTGATGCAAGGTCAGCTCTTAAAATTGCGTCAAACGCTGAACGGTGTCGCTGCTATACACCAGCGACTACCGTTACTTAGCTGAGAGTGCGCAAATTACTGGTTACCACCGTGGTACAGATCTCCGCCGTACCAGCTGTGTGGATGTTTTGCCATCTCTTCAGGGGTCGAATTACTCTGTTTTTCGAACTCGCTGCTACCTGTTTGCCAGGTAGTCACTGCAGACGCAGTGCTTGCAAAAACGGTTAACAGCAGGGCTGCCATAAAGGTTTTCATGACGTTGTCCTCAATCTTTAACTTCAAGCGGAACATTCAACTACACCGTATGCAGTTAGTATGAAATCAACCTGAAAACCCCGTATAAATATTGACCAGAATGGTTTGATTTGCGGTCATAAACGTAAGTTGTGCAGGTTTCATATCCTGCTGTTTCTGTTGTTTCCCCGTATACTCCAGCCCAGTTCCTCAGCCTCTGAAGATGATCGGATGCCTACTGTTCCCTATTACCGCCTGTCGGGTTTCTACTTTTTTTATTTTGCCTTGCTCGGTGCGCTGGTGCCGTACTGGAGTCTGTTTTTACAGGATAAAGGTTTTGGTCCGCAGCAGATTGGTCTGCTGATGGCCGTTCTGCATGCCTCGCGGATTATCGCGCCCAACCTGTGGGGGTGGCTGGCAGATCGCAGTGGTCGGCGAATTCAGATTGTGCGCTACGGAGCCGGGCTGACCTGTCTGTGTTTCAGCGCCATGTTCTGGCAGCACAGTGCGTTGGGCATTGGGCTGGTGATGGCGGCGTTCAGCTTCTTCTGGAATGCGGTGCTGCCCCAGTTTGAGGTGCTGACGCTGGCGCATCTGGGCGAGCAGCGGGACCGTTACAGTCAGGTACGGTTGTGGGGGTCTATCGGTTTCATTGCCACCGTGGTGGGGCTGGGCTGGCTGTTTGACCAGATCGCCGTCAGCTGGCTGCCACATCTGAGCCTGGTACTGATGGTGCTTATCTGGCTCAATACGCTGCTGATCACGCCGCCCCCGGCTGCGCCGGTTGAGCAAAGCACTGGCCAGGGCTTTATGTTGCAGCTGAAACGGCCTCAGGTGCTGGCATTTTTTGCGGTGATGTTTCTGGTTCAGCTGGGGCACGGCCCTTACTACACTTTCTACAGCGTCCTGATGGAATCGCTGGGTTACAGCCGCAGTGAAATCGGGCTGTTGTGGGCGATCGGGGTGGCTGCGGAGGTCGTAATCTTTATCTATATGCCGCGCTTACTGACACGCTTTGGTTATCGGCGGCTGCTACTCTCGGCGTTAACGCTAACCGCGCTTCGCTGGCTGTTTGTGGCCTGCTGGCCCGAGGTTGCACCGCTGATGCTGTTTTCGCAGACACTGCATGCGGCCAGTTTTGCCGTGGTACATGCGGTGGGGATTGCGCTGGTACACCATTACTTCACAGAGCGTAACTACGGCCAGGCTCAGGCGCTTTTTTCCAGCGCGGGCTTTGGTGCCGGTGGAGCGGTGGGGGCGCTGATCAGTGGTCTGTTATGGGAAACAGCAGGACCACTACCGACCTTTATGATTGCTGCGCTGACTGCGGTACTGGGCCTGCTATTGACGGTGGTCTGGATCCACCCGGAAAAAGTGCAGCAAAATTGATCATCGTGTTGTTTTGCACTGCTGTTTATATAATAGTAAGACGTGTCTGGCAGGTTCCACAGGGAGTGAAAAATGAAGATCACTGTAGACGTCGAAATGACGCCAGAAGAGTTTCGCAAGGTAATGGGATTACCCGATGTTGCACCCTTGCAACAGGAGATGATCAATAAAATCAGGGAGCAGATAGATGCGGGCGTCGAAGGCTATGACCCGCTGACCTTATTCAAACCCTATCTTAACGGCAACCAGAACTCCGTCGAAATGATGCAGAAGATGTTGCTGGGTATGATGGGTAATTATACCGGCTCCAGTAAGAACTCCGAATCCTGAGTCGTATCGGGGACGAGTTTCACCGGAAGAGAGAGAAGTGATTTGCGTATTCTGAGAAAGTACACCAACCGCCGTCTGTATGATACGTCGCGCAGCTGTTACGTTACGCTGGAAGACGTTAAGCAGCTGGTGCTGAACGGCGAGCCGTTTCAGGTACAGGACTCTAAAACAGGTAACGACCTTACCCGGAATATTCTGCTGCAGATCATCAGTGACCAGGAAGCCCAGGGCCATGGCACATTGCTGACCAACCAGGTATTACAGCAGCTGATCCGCTTCTACGGCGACAGCATGCAGGGCATGATGGCCCAGTATCTGGAGCAGAGTATTGCCTCCTTCCTGGACCACCAGGAACGGATTCGCGAGCAGATGCAGAACATGATGGGGGCTGCGAACCCGCTTACGGTGATGAACCGTATCGCTGATCAGAATATGGCGATGTGGAACATGTTCAACCCCAATGGTGTGCCGCCAGAAGGCGATGCCGGGTCGGTACCAGATGGTAACCAGGGTAAAGCTGAACAGGGGCCTTCGCAGGCAACACCTGAAACTGAAAAACGTCACAGCGATTAACGTCGCTGCAGCAACAGATAACGGCCCGCCGCGACTTCGCGCCGGGCCGTTTTATTGTGTGCCAGCGCAGGGGCTTGATGCCGTGCCCGGTGTTAAGGACTGAGCCAGACAGGAGTCTTACCGTGTGATGAACGCCACCACTGCTTCGACCCAACAGCGCCCGCTGTTACAGGCCCATGGGCTGGTAAAGACTTACCTTGCCCACGGCGTTCAACAGTCGGTGCTTAGTGGGCTGGACCTGACACTTGAAGCAGGCGAAATTGTGGTGTTGCAAGGCCCCAGCGGTGAAGGTAAATCCACCCTGCTGAATTTGCTGGCCGGACTGGACCGACCTGATGCCGGTGAGATCTGGCTCAAGGGTGAGGATCTGGCCCAGGCGGCTGAAGCCCGGCTTTGCCAGCTGCGGCGACAGTCGATCGGGCTGGTGTTTCAGTTTTTTAACCTGGTGCCCACGCTGACGGTGACAGAGAACCTGCAGCTAACCTTGTCGCTGTGTCAGAGGGTTACACATCAGGCTGAGATAGCAACGTTGCTGGCCCAGGTTGGACTGACAGGCAAAGCGGCTATGTTTCCCCAGCAGCTGTCGGGCGGCGAGCAGCAACGGGTGGCGATTGTACGCACGCTGTTACAGCAGCCTGCGCTAATTCTGGCGGATGAGCCGACCGGCAATCTGGACCGCAATAATGCTGAGCGGGTGATGGCGCTGTTTGTTGAACAGGTCCGACAGCGTCAGGGCACCTTGCTGCTGGCCACCCATGACGTCAGCCTGACAGCCCTGGCGGATCGCTGTCTACGGCTGGAAAATGGTCGGTTGCGGGATGACTAGCCGGTTACTGCTGCGGGCCAGCCTGCGTAGCCTGTATCAACAACCGCTGCAACTGTGCATGTTGCTGGCGGGCATCATGCTGGGTATCGCCGTGGTGACGGCAATGCAGCTCAGTACCCAGAGCGCCCGGCTCAGTTACCAGTACGCCAGCCAGCAGCTCGCCAGCGGTGCCCGTTATCAGATCAGATCCGCCGGGGGGATTGCCGCCAGCGTATACGCCCGGCTCAAACGGGCCCCCGAGCAATGGCCGCTGTTACCAGTGGTGGAATTTCCAGTGCAGTTACCAGGCGGCGAGCAACTACAGTTGACCGGGCTGGATTTTCTGGCCGAGCAACAGTTGCGGACCGCAGGCCAGAGGGTGTTCAGTGGCGGTGGTAGCTGGAACGCCACCTTGTTGCAGTCGGCGGTCTGGCTGGGCGAGTCTACCGCGCAGCAGCTGGGGCTGATGCTCGGAGATCAGCTGACACTGACGACCCCGGTGGGCGAGCGTTCCCTTAAGCTGGCAGGCACCCTGGATGATCGTACTCAGCCACTATTGGCCCAGCGTATATTGATGGATATGGGCCAGGCCCTGGCGCTGAGTAACCAGCCCGAGGTACTCAGCTACCTACTACTTCCACCCCCTCAGGGCAGCGCAATAGCACGCTGGCCTGAGGTGATGTTGCAAAAATTGCGCAGCCAGTTACCACCCGATACTCACTTGCAGCCTCTGGAAAACCCGCAACCGGCCCGGCTGGGGGATGCACTCTATTTTAACCTCAACGCCATGGCGCTGCTGGCGCTGTTGCTGGGCACACTGATTGTGCTCAGTGCCGTCTGGCTATCACTGCTGCAACGTCGGCCATTGTTTGCAGCACTGCGGCTGGCCGGGGTCAGTGGCCGTCAGTTGTATGGTTTTTTACTGCTCGAAACTCTGGTGCTGGCAGGGCTGGCCAGTGCGGCGGGTCTGGCATTGGGTGTGGTCATTGCGGATCAGTTATTGCCCTTGCTGGTACAGAGTCAGGCGGCGTTTACTGCACCTCCGCTGGCCCGCCTGAGCCTGAACTGGGGTGACATTATAAGGTTCGGGTTACTGGGCTGTGGCAGTGCGCTGCTGGCGGCCGCCTGGCCATGCTGGCAGCTGGCGCGGCAATCACCGCTAGCGTTGCAGGCTGCACCGGTGGCAGCGTTAAATGAGGTTAAGCGGCCACTGGTCTTGCGCGGGGCAGTGCTGGTGCTGATGCCGCTGGCTATTGTGCTGGTGATGCAGTCACAGCTGCTGGCGGTATACCTGGGTACAGGGCTGCTGGCACTGCTGGCGGCGCTGTTAACGACGCCCTTATTGCAGGGCCTGGCTGCAGTCTGCGTAGTATTGATCCAGCGCAGTGGCGTGGGGGCACGCCATCCGCTGCTCTTGATGGTGCCGCGTGATTGCCTGCGCCAGCAGGTGTATAGCAAGGGGGTGATGTGGGTGCTGATGCTGGCACTGAGCGTATCGCTGGCGGTTACCGGTATGACCGACAGTTTCCATACCGCGTTTCAGGGCTGGATCGGTCAGCGCCTTAATGCCCAGGTGTATACCAGCCCGCCGGACCGGGATGCCCCAGGGCAGAAGGCAGGCCTGAGTACGATGCTGGTTGAGCAGCTGCTGACCGACCCGCAGGTGAAGGCCGTTGCCCGGCGGGCACGTCAGCCACTCACGCTGGCGGGTCTGTCGCTGTTTATCTATGGCGTTGATTTTCCACCGGCTGCACGCACCGCGTATCAATTCAGGCAGGGCGATAGCGAAACGTTATGGCAGGGTTTTCAATCCGGCTCTGAAGTGCTGATCAGCGAACCACTGGCCAATCATCTGCAGCTGGGGCGGGGAGATTACCTGAGTTTGCCGTTGGTCAGTGGTGAGCAGTCATTCAAAATCGCCGGGGTCTACTACGATTATGGTAGTTACCAGGGCCAGGTACTGATCAGTTACCCGGCGTTTCAGCGTCACTGGCCCGAGGTTCCTCTTGGGGGGATACGGCTGTATCTGCACAACCCTGATCAGGCTGAATCATTCGCCCGCCAGCCTGTGCTGAAGCCCTATGAAGTACGGCTGGCCGGGCCAATTATCCGCCGCAGTGAGCAACTGTTCGAGCAGACGTTTCTGATCACCGATGCCCTGCAGCTGTTGTTGCTGGTCGTGGCGCTGGTGGCGATGGTCAGCAATCTGCTGGCGCTGCAGCTGCATCGCCAGCCGGAACTGCAACGTTACCGGGCGCTGGGCCTGAGCCGTGCGATGCGGGCAGGCCTGTTGATGGGCCAGGCGCTGCTGCTGGCGTTCAGCGCCGGGTTATTGGCCTGGCTGCTAGGTGAACTGATGGCCTGGTTGCTGGCTGAGCGGGTTCAGTTACTGGCCTTCGGCTGGACAGTGCCCTGGCAGTTTGCGCCGGAACGAGGGCTGATAGCCTTGCTGTTGGGGCTGATTGTGGCGCTGCTGGCAGCGCTCTATCCGGCGTTTAAAGAGGTGAAATCATGAAACCCCGACAGTGGCTTGGTTTGCTGATGGTGTTATTGCTGGGCCTGATGCTGGTCTGGCTGGCGCGTGAGCCGTCTGATGTCCAGTCCTCAAACACCCCGGCAACATCGCTGCTGAGCCAGTTATTAACCGACCGGAGCCAGCAACCGGGCTGGGCTCAGGCACGGCCCGACTACCGGTTGCAGTTTCCCGCCGATCATCTGGCCCATAACCGGTTCTCCATTGAATGGTGGTATCTCACCGCCAACCTGACGGCAGTCGAAACCGGTGAGCACTATGGGGCGCAGTTCACCCTGTTCAGGCGTGGGCTGGCACCGACAGACAGCAGCGCTAACCGCTGGCAGCAACCGCAATTATATATGGGCCATATGGCCCTGACGGACACCGCCGCAGGCCAGCACCGCAGTGCTCAGCGCTTCAGTCGACAGGGACCTGGACTGGCAGGTAGTACGGCACAGCCGTTAGCGGTCTGGCTGGAGAACTGGCAGCTGCAGGCCGAACAACCGCAGCAACTGTTTCCCGCCCGGTTACAGGCCTGGGATCGCCAGCAGCAATTTGGTTATCAGCTTCGGCTGACACCGGACAAGCCAATGTTGCTGCAAGGCCAGCAGGGCTATAGCGCCAAGCATGCCGCTGTTGGGCCAGGCCAGCCACAAGGCGCATCGCACTATTACTCCTATACCCGGTTGGCGGTCAGCGGGACATTGCGTAAAGGCGAACAGCGGATTGAAGTCCGTGGCCAGGCCTGGTATGACCATGAATGGACCAGCAGCACCCTGGTGGAAGGTCAGCAGGGCTGGGACTGGTTCGCCTTGCAGCTGGATGATGGTCGTGATCTGACGGTGATTCGGGTACGGGGTGAACAGGGTGATCACTGGCAGCTGTCGCTGGCCGGGCCGGACGGAGCGCCATTACCAGTAAGTGGTCTGCCGCACCTGACGGTAACCCAGCACTGGCGCAGTGACGACGGCGTGCAATACCCGGCGCGCTGGCGGCTAAAACTGGCACAACCGGCGCTGGATATCCAGATTAAGCCCCGGCTGGCCGACCAGGAGATGAAGCAGCTGGTGCGCTACTGGGAAGGTGCAGTCACGGTGTCGGGTAGTCATCGTGGCCAGGGTTACGTTGAGCTGACCGGCTATGACCAGACCGATTAATCAGGATGACTGAAACAGACTCCAGGCGATACTCCACATTACCAGCCCTACCACACAATCCAGCACCTGCCAGGCAATGGGTTTACGGAACAGCGGGGCCAGCCAGCGCGCCCCCAGGCTGAGCGAAAAGAACCAGATAATCGATGCACTCACTGCGCCTAGGGTGAACCAGGGCCGCAGCTCGACCGCTACCTGACTGCCGACACTGCTCAGTAATACCACCGTATCCAGATAGACATGGGGGTTGAGCAGGCTGACCGCCAGGGTGGTCATCAACGCCGCTTTACGGCTGATCACGACATCTGTGCTGGCTTCCAGAGTGCCAGGCTTTAGCGCGGCTCGCAGTGACTGTGCGCCGTACACCAGCAGGAAGGCGATGCCACCCCAGCGAGCGATGGCCATCAGCAAGTCGGACTGGTTAAGCAGGGCGCCGAGCCCCAGCATGCCGACACAGATAAGGCTCAGGTCGATCAGGGCGCACAATGCCGCAATCATCCAGTGGTATTGCTGACGCAGGCCCTGCGCCAGTACGTAGGCATTTTGCGCACCGATGGCAATAATCAGGCTGCCGCCGGTCAGCATGCCCTTGCTCAGCGTCAGCCACTCGGGGCTGGCAGGTATAAATATCATAAGGTTATCTCTAAAAATCACTGGCGTGATGATGGCAAAATCGTTTAATTTAGCCCAGCTAATAATTTTCACTTTAGATTAGAGATTTTAATCTGTGCTCGATTATCGTCAGCTGCAGGCGCTTGCCGCAGTATTAGAAGAACAAAGTTTCGATAAAGCGGCCCAGAAGCTTCACGTCACCCAGTCCGCCATTTCCCAACGGATTAAGCAGCTGGAAGACAAACTGGGCCATTCATTGGTGATACGGGGCACGCCGTTGCAGGCCACCCGTGCCGGGCAGCAGGTACTGAAACACTATCGCCAGGTTAGCCTGTTGCAGAACGATATGCTGCAGGGATTGATCATCGACCAGGGCGAGGGGTACAGCCGTCTGTCCATTGGCCTCAACGCCGACAGTCTGGAGACCTGGTTCCTGGATGCCATGGCACCACTGATGGCGGCGAAGAAATTGCTGCTGGAGCTGAAAGTGGATGATCAGGACCAGACTCACCATCTGCTGCGCAGCGGTGAAGTGATCGGCTGTATCACCTCCAGCCCGGAAGCGATGCAGGGTTGCAGCTGCATCCCGCTGGGTGTCATGCCCTATCGCTGCCTGGCCAGCCCGGATTATATGGCACGCTATTTTCCTGACGGTGCCAATCGCGAAGGGTTCCTGATGGCGCCCGTGGCTGAATACAGCAATAAAGACGAGCTGCAAAACCGTTACCTGGAACGCTTCTTTAGCCTCAAGGCGGGTGAATACCCCTGTCACCGCATTCCTTCGTCAGTGGCATTCTTTGAACTGATCCAGCGCGGCTACGCCTGCGGCATGGTGCCAGACCAGCAAAGCCAGACACTGATCAAAAGTGGTGAAGTACTCGATATGAGCCCGGGTGATTACCTGGCGGTGCCCCTGTACTGGCATGTCTGGAATCTGAAAACCGAACTGGCCCGCAGCCTCACCGATACCCTGATTAATGCGGCAAAAGTGTCACTGGACCCGTTTGAAAACCATAAGGATTTAGTACACCCGCTGTAACGGGGCTTTTAATGTAACTCTGTCAATAAAAGCGTAAGCTCTCCGTCGCAATTCCGGTAGCAACGGTCGAGGGGCTATTATCTTGAAAAACATCGTGGGCATGTTTAATGAAGCAACTGTCAAACGGATGGTTAGCAGCATCACCTGGCAGCGAGGTAGCCGATATTATATTGAGGGCCGGGTGGAGCTGCTACCGGTTGATCAGCCTTTTGAAGTTGCTCGCGCCAGAGTAAAAGGTTCCGGACGCAAACATTATACGACGTCAGTTTTTATTCTGGATAATGGAGAGCTGGAAGGCGAATGCAGCTGCCCTGTCGTGCATGATTGCAAGCATGCCGTTGCGACCACGCTGGAATGGCTCGACTCTGCCGAAAATCTGGATATTGATGAATCGGGTATGTATCCGGCTGAACAGGCGGCGTCTGACTGGCAGGCCTGGTTTTCTGAAATGCCCGAATCAGGAGGTACTGACAGTACCACCGAGTTGCAGGGTAAAAACTACTATCTGCTTTATTCACTGTCGCTGGATGCGCAGGCTAATCCCGTTATCAGCCTGCGCAAAGGGTATCTGAAACTGGATGGTGGCTGGAGTCAGATCAAACCCTTCCAGCCGGACTTCTTTGGCCTGAACTGGAGTCCCCCGGCATTTTTGTTGCCTGTCGATATCGCCATACTCAAAGGCGTGCAGCATAGTCGCAAGCAGCGTGGCGCTATATGTCTGGAAGGTGCGGCGGGGGCGGAAACCCTGGCGTTGATGCTGACGACAGGTCGCCTGAGCTGGCAGGATGATCTGACCCCGCTGCACACTTCAGTGGAGCGCTCGTTACAATGGCAGTGGCAGGCGTCTGAAGATCACTCCGTATTGTGCCCATCGGTACAGGGGCTACAGCAGGTTGCCATCCTGGATGTCTCGCCGCTGTACTACTACGACCCGGCACAGAACGGCGTTGGTCTGCTGACCTCCGAGCTGCCCGTTACCCAATGCCAGCACCTGTTCAGGATGCCGCCGGTTCCTGCTTCCAGGCTGCCCGTTGTTGCCCTTCAGCTGCGTCAGATTTTCGATGAACAGCATCTGCCGCTGCCTGTAGAACCGGATATAAAGGAAGCCTGCACACCGGTGCCACGGGTATGGTTGATGGTGGTGGTTAATGAGTATGGCGCACGCTTTCCCGGCCTGCTGGCCAGCTTCGACTATGGCGACTGTAACCTGTTGCCTGATTATGACGACATGCTGGTGGAAGGCCAGGTACTGCACCTGGAGAAGGATGATCAGATCTGGGCGATTCGTCGTGACCTGCCGGAAGAGTTAAAGCAGCTGGAACGCCTGGAAGCTGCAGGGATGGAGCTGCATGAGTCTCTGTTGGGGCAGTCCGATATCTGGATGCCCTGCACTGATCACGGCAGGGCTGCGGCGCTGGATATCTGGCAGAGCCTGCTGGATGAGCACCTTCCTGCCTGGCAGCGGGAGGGCTGGCAGGTGGAGATAGACCCGGAGTATCTGTTCAAGCTGGATCGCAGCCAGGTCGTTGTGAATCTGGATGATGGTGATAGCGGCTGGTTTGATTTTGCGCTGCAGCTGCCGGTAGGCGAGCGAATGCTGGGTACGCAGCAACTGGTTGAAGGCTGGCTGGAAGGCGGGCAGCCAGACCAGCTGGCACTGGCGATGGAAGACGGCTGGATACAGGTCGATACCCGACCGCTGCAGCCACTGTTTACCCTGCTGCTGGAGCTGTATCAACAGGAGCAGCTGGATGGACCGGTATCTTTGCCACCGTTCCAGGCGGTGCAGCTGACCGATGTAGCATTGGATAGTCTGGATGAACGCAGCGCCCCGCTGACCCGGCAGCTGATTCAGCAGCTGAAAGGTTTTAAGGGGCTGGAAGCCGTGCCCACCCCCGAAGGCCTGCAAGCCACCCTGCGTGATTACCAGCAGCAGGGGCTGAACTGGCTCTGCTTCCTGCAGCAGTATGGCTTTGGTGGTATCCTGGCGGATGATATGGGGCTGGGCAAAACCCTGCAGGCACTGACACTGCTACTGCATATAAAGCAATCCGGGCAGGCCCGTGAACCGAGTGTGAAAGCACCGGCAATGGTTTTGGCACCGACCAGCCTGATGGGCAACTGGCTGCGCGAAGCGGAGCAGTTTGCCCCGCAGCTGAAAGTCTGCCTGATCCACGGCCCTGACCGGGCAGAGCAATTCTCGAAACTGTCTGACTGTGATCTGGTGATTACCAGCTACCCATTGCTGTTACGTGACTTTGAGCAGTACGCCGAGATTAACTTCAGCGTGCTGATTCTGGATGAAGCCCAGGCGATCAAAAACCCCAACAGCCGGACTGCACAGCAGGTAAGAAAGCTCAGCAGCGCCATGCGGCTCTGTCTGACGGGTACGCCGCTGGAAAACCACCTCGGTGAACTCTGGTCATTGATGGATTTTGTACTGCCGGGTTTGCTCGGTGGTCAGAAACAGTTCCAGCAACGCTGGCGCAAACCGATTGAGCAGGAGGGTGAAACCGAACGTCAGCAGGCACTGGGGCAACTGGTGGCGCCATTTATGTTGCGCCGGACCAAAGCTGAAGTTGTTGCTGAGTTGCCGCCTAAAAGCGAGATCGTTAAATACGTTGAACTGGCAGGCAAACAGCGGGAGCTGTATGAAGCGATCCGCCTGAGTATGGAAAAACGCATCCGCGAGCTGGTGGCCAGCCAGGGCATGGCCCGAAGCCATATCGAGTTTCTGGATGCGCTGCTTAAACTGCGCCAGGCCTGTATTGATCCACGGCTGGTAAAACTGGAACAGGCACAGGGCATCACTCAGAGTGCCAAGCTGGACTGGTTGACCGAGACACTGCCAGAGATGGTGGAAGAAGGTCGTCGGCTGCTGATTTTCTCGCAGTTTACCCAGGTGCTGGGGCTGGTTGAGCCAATGCTGAAACAGCACAAAATCGGTTACAGTAAACTGACCGGCCAGACTCGCAAACGCCAGCAGGCGATTGACGCCTTCCAGCAGGGAGACGTGCCGGTGTTCCTGATCAGCCTGAAGGCCGGTGGCAGTGGCCTGAACCTGACCGCAGCGGACACGGTCATCCACCTTGACCCCTGGTGGAATCCAGCGGTTGAACAACAGGCCACCGACCGCGCCTACCGCATTGGTCAGGACAAGCCGGTGTTTGTCTATAAGCTGGTAACGGCGGACACCGTTGAAGAACGTATTCTGCAGTTGCAGCAGCAGAAACAGGCGCTGGCAGACTCTCTGTTTGCAGCGTCGGGCGGTACGGCGATGCCTACGGATGGTGATCAATTATTGGCGCTGTTTTCCAGCAGTGAGACTCTGGAATAGCTTTGGCTGTCGTATTCTGGTCGGTGAGGGTGTTTTCCGGACGTTCCTTGCTTAGCCCTGGCTGCGGAGCCGCAGCCAGTCCACAATCTTCGGCGCAACCACTGTTTGCGCCTTGCCGCTGACAAACACCCCGATATGCCCGGCACCGAGTTCCAGGGCTTCATAATCCTGGCTGCTACAGGCCTGCTCCAATGCTCTGGAGGCGGCGGGTGGGACGAGGTGGTCGTGGCTACCGAAGATATTGAGCACAGGCTGGGTGATCTGCTTGAGATCAACCCGCTGCTCGCCAATCATCGCTTCGCCTTTGATCAGCAGGTTCTGTTTAAAGAACTGCTCGAAGAATTCGCGGAACGCTTCACCGGCCAGGTCGGGGCTGTCTTCCAGCCATCTTTCCATCCGCAGGAATGACAGTGCCTGGGCTTTGCTTTGCAGCTGGCCTGGCATGTTGAGGTGTTTCTGCACCCCCAGTGCCATGGGCATCAGTGAGGCGTAGGTCTGGTTGAGCAGTTCGCCGGGCAGGTTACCGTAGCACTGGATGGCCAGGTCGGTATCCACGTAGCGGGCCAGGGCGCTGAGCATGTTGTCCGGGGTGTGGAAATCGACCGGGGTGACCATGGTGATCAGGTTTTTGATTTTCTGCGGGTAAAGCGCGCTGTAACAGAGGCTGAAGGTGCCGCCCTGGCAGATGCCCAGCAGGTTGAGTTGATCACTGCTGGCGTGCAGGCAAACCTGATCGACGCAGTCGTTCAGATAGCCATGAATGTAGTCATCCAGATCGAGGAAACGGTCAGCGCGGTCGGGGTGGCCCCAGTCGATCAGATACACATCCAGCCCGCCTTCAACCAGCCTGCGTAGCAAAGAGCGCTCCGGTTCCAGGTCGATCATATAAATCCGGTTAACCAGCGCGTAACTGATCAGCAGCGGGGTGGTGCAGCGCTGCTCACCCTGGGCCGGGCAGTGGTAAAGGCGCAGTTTGTCCTGGCGGTAGATCTCTGTTTTTGGCGTTTGCCACACATCGACTTCGCGGATTTCACTCAGGGTCTGGTAACTCTGGGCCAGTTGCTGATTGAATGCCTGCAGCTCCTGGCTGAGCTGAGTGGGGTCAAACTGAAAACCGGCCATTAGGCATCGTCCTTGCTGCTGAGGGCCGCCAGCTGGCGGGTCATCTGGTCGATCTGGGTCTGCATCTGTTCCATCACTGGCTGCCAGGGGGCGGCCTGTAGCTGGGTGAGTTGTTGCTGCAACCGCAGATTTTCCTGTTGCTGTTTACGTAGCTGTTTGCGCAATTGTTGTTGCTGTTTTAATACCTGATCGAACAGCGGCAGGCTGACCAGCCCGGCCTGTTCATATTGCTCGTCTCGCCACTGCTGAATAAAGCTTTGTAACCGCATCAGGGCGTTGCTGATATTGCCGTAGGCCTGCTGGTAGCTGTCGGTGAATACCGCCTCGCGGTAAGCGCTGTCGTAATGGCGGGTCCAGTGCTGGTGGAGTTCAGTCAGCGAATGGACAGGTGGTTCGGCCGTGTTCAGCGTTTTGGCCAGCTGGTCGCGGGCTTGCAGGCTGATCTGATTGGCCTGGGTCAGGTATTCACGCAGGGCTTGCTGGTACTGAGTGTAAAGCTCAGCACCGGCCAGCATCCGGGCGCGCTGGCTGGCAGTCACGCCAGGCAGGGCGGTGGACAGTATGGCTTTAAGGGAGTCACCAAAGGGCGTCAGCTGACTGTCGAGCAGGTTCTGCCCGCGTAGCATGGCGATTACCGGCTCCGGCAGTTGCCAGCGACGCAGTAACAGGTCGGTCTGCTGTTGCTGGATATAGCTGACGAAAGCATCCAGCTGGGTATCCAGTGGCTGGCTGAGGGAGGATTGCTGTAACAGGCTCTCACCAAAACGGCGGAACTGCTCACCCTGGCTGCCCAGGCGGCTGATGAGTTCGGCCATGGCAACCGGGGCAGTGGCAGGCGCGGGCGTATTCAGCGGGGCAGAGGATGCCAGCTGTTGCCAGTACTGCTGCTGCGTGTGCAGCCATGACTCCATCTGTTGATAAAACTCGGACACCCATGTCTCCTTACATCAGTCAGGCGGTCAGTTTACCCTGGCCGGGATGGAATAAAACTGCTACTTAGTCACCCATTCTGCCCGTCTGAGCGGTCAGTAACTGGATAAATGCATTGGCGGCATTGGACAGCGTGCGATTGCGGTGATGAATATAGCCCAGCGGTCGTGACAATGGCACGGCATCGACCGGTAAAACCTGCAAGTCATCGCCGATCATCGTCCGGGGCAGCAGGCTCCAGCCCAGCCCGATGCTCACCATCATTCGCACGGTATCCAGATAGTTGGTGCTCATCGCCAGATCCAGGCTCAGGCCGTGGCTGTCGAACAGCTGACGCACCCGGCTCTGGGTGAAGGTCTGTTCGCCGGGCAGAATAGCTTTATAGCCGGTCAGCTCCTGCAGGGCCACGGTGTCGCGGGCGGCCAGCGGGTGATCATTAGCCACCACAAACTTCAGCTCATCCACCCACACCTGATGGGTTTCCAGGGCATCATCGGGCACTGGTGCCAGGGTGATCAGTGCCAGTTCCAGCTCGCCTTTCAGAATGCCGTCATAGGCGACTTCAGATTCGGAAAAGCGCAAGTCCAGCTCCACTTGCGGATACTGTTTACTGAATGCCCGTAACACCGGAGGCAGGCGGTGCAGGCTGATATGGTGGCTGGCAGCGACGGACAGTCGGCCACTGATATCCCCACTGAGGTTACCAATGGCCCGGCGGGCATCATCAAGCTGTAACAGGATGCCACGGGCGCGGGGCAGCAGGGCCTGGCCTGCTTCGGTAAGGGTGATGCGCCGGCCAATACGGTCAAACAGGCGGGCATCGAGCTGGCTCTCCAGCTGGGCGATCCGCTTGCTGACGGCGGACTGGGTCAGGAACAGATGCTCGGCAGCGGCCGAGAACGAGCCTTGCTCCGCCACGGTAATAAAGGCATTGAGTGCGTGAATATCCATGGCGTCACTCTATCTATTCCTTAGAGGAATGCAAACCAGTAAAAATATGAATTTGTTTTGAGTGAGCAACCGCAATATTATGATGGGCATCAACCGTGCGTATCTGACGTAACGGTATAAAAACATAACAGATTATCGCTTCGGCACTGACTGATACGGTCATTCAGTGCAAACCATGGAGACCGCTTCAATGGCTGGTAAGACGCTCTACGACAAGTTGTTTGATGACCATCTCGTACGTAAAAACGACGATGGCAGTGCGCTGATCTACATCGACCGTCAGGTGCTGCACGAGGTGACCTCACCGCAGGCATTTGAAGGCCTGCGTATTGCGAACCGAAAGCCATGGCGGCTGGATGCCAACATCGCTACCCCGGATCACAACGTACCGACCACAGAACGCTCCGGCGGTGTGACCGAGATCGTTGATCCGGTATCCCGTATTCAGGTGACGACTCTGGATGACAACTGCGATGAGTTTGGCATTGTCGAGTTCAAAATGAACGACCAGCGTCAGGGCATCGTGCACGTTATGGCACCGGAGCAGGGCGCAATTCTGCCCGGCGTAACGGCTGTATGTGGCGACTCCCACACCGCAACGCTGGGCGCACTGGGCGCACTGGCCCACGGTGTTGGCACCTCTGAGGTTGAGCATGTACTGGCGACACAGTGTCTGATCACCAAAAAGATGAGAAACATGCTGGTGCGTGTGGATGGCGAACTGGGCCTGGGCGTAACGCCGAAAGACGTTGTGTTGCACGTTATCGGTGTGATTGGCACTGCTGGTGGTACTGGTTTCGCGATCGAGTTTGGTGGCGATGTGTTCCGCAATATGTCGATGGAAGGCCGGATGACGGTCTGCAACATGGCAATTGAAGCCGGTGCCCGTGTGGGCCTGGTGGCTGTGGATCAGATCACCGTTGATTACGTTGAAGGTCGTCCATTTGCACCGAAAGGCGCGCACTGGGACGCCGCTGTTGCCAGCTGGCAGCGTCTGGTCTCTGACAGCGATGCCGAGTTTGACGAAACCGTTATCGTAAATGGCGCAGAGATCGAGCCGCAGGTCACCTGGGGCACCTCGCCTGAGATGGTGGTTGGCATTAGTGATCAGGTACCTAACCCGGCCAATGAAGCCGATCAGGTAAAAGTTGACGGTATCAACCGGGCGCTGGAATACATGGGCCTGGCAGCGGATCAGAATATCACTGATATCAAGCTGGACCGGGTATTTATCGGCTCCTGCACCAACTCCCGTATTGAAGATCTGCGTGATGCCGCCAAAGTGGTTGAAGGCCGTCAAGTGGCCGACACCATCATCCAGGCGCTGGTCGTGCCCGGCTCCGGTCTGGTGAAAGAACAGGCTGAGGCCGAAGGTCTGGACAAGATCTTTGTGGCTGCAGGGCTGGAATGGCGTGAGCCAGGTTGCTCCATGTGTCTGGCGATGAACCCGGATAAACTGGGTGCCGGTGAACACTGTGCCTCTACATCTAACCGTAACTTCGAAGGCCGCCAGGGCTTTGGTGGGCGCACCCACCTGGTCAGCCCAGCGATGGCCGCTGCTGCGGCGGTAACCGGCCACTTTATCGATGTACGTGAACTGATCAGTCAGTAAGGGGAGAGGCAAGCATGAACAAGTTTAACCAGCACACCGGTATTGCCGCGCCGCTTGACCGCGCTAACATTGATACCGATATGATTATTCCAAAGCAGTTTCTGAAATCGATCAAGCGTTCCGGTTTCGGCCCGAACCTGTTCGACGAACTGCGTTATACCGATGAAGGCCAGCCGGATCAGGATTGCAGCGGCCGCCCGCTGAACCCGGATTTTGTGCTGAACCAGAGCCGCTACCAGGGTGCCAGCGTACTGCTGGCCCGTGAGAACTTCGGCTGCGGCTCCAGCCGTGAGCACGCCCCCTGGGCGCTGGAAGACTTCGGCATCCGTTCGGTGATCGCACCAAGCTTCGCTGAGATTTTCTACAACAACTGCTTCAAAAACGGCCTGTTGCCAATCGTCCTCAAAGACGAGCAGGTAGACCAGCTGTTCAGCGAAACCGCTGCCAGCGAAGGTTACCAGCTGACCGTCGACCTGGAGCGCCAGGTGGTGGTCACCCCAACGGGTGAAGAACTGGAATTCGCAATCGATGGCTTCCGCAAACACTGCCTGCTCAACGGCCTGGACGACATCGGCCTGACCTTGCAGCATGCGGATGAGATCAAGGCGTACGAAGAAAAACGCCGCCAGAATGCGCCATGGCTGTTTGACGCCATCAAATAAGGCCGCTGCAGAGGCCTCTTTGTAGGAGCGAGCTTGCTCGCGATAGCTGTAGCAGCCCGCTCCGCGGGCGTCGGGGTCTAGAATGAGCCCGGATCGCCAGCAAGCTGGCTCCTACGGTCAAAACAAATTTAAACCAGGCTGTGCTCCGGCACGGCCCACGGACAAAAAAGGATACAGGAATGACTAAGAACGTATTGGTACTGCCAGGTGATGGTATTGGTCCTGAAATCGCGGCTGAAGCGCGCAAAGTACTGGATGTGGTTAACGCCCAGTTCGACCTCGGCCTGAGTGTTGATGAAGCACTGGTCGGCGGTGCAGCCATCGATGCCGCAGGCGATGCCCTGCCAGCAGAGACATGGGCCAAGTGTGAAGCGGCAGATGCCATCCTGCTGGGTGCCGTTGGCGGTCCTAAATGGGACACACTGCCACCTAACGAGCGTCCTGAAAAAGCCGGTTTGCTGAAAATTCGTGCCCAGCTGGACCTGTTCGGTAACCTGCGTCCTGCCATCCTCAGCCCACAGCTGGCGGATGCGTCTTCCCTCAAACCTGAAGTGGTTGCGGGCCTGGATATCCTGATCGTGCGTGAACTGACCGGTGGTATCTACTTCGGTGAGCCACGCGGCATCCGTACCCTGGAAAACGGTGTTCGTCAGGGTTACAACACCTACGTATACGACGAAGACGAGATCCGTCGTATCGGCCGTGTTGCCTTTGAAGCAGCGATGAAGCGTGACAAGCGTCTGTGTTCTGTCGATAAAGCCAACGTCCTGGAAGTGACCATGCTGTGGCGTGAAGTCATGGAAGAGCTGGGTAAAGAGTACCCGGAAGTTGAGCTGAGCCACATGTACGTGGACAACGCAGCGATGCAGCTGGTGCGCGCACCGAAGCAGTTCGACGTGATGGTAACCGGCAACATGTTCGGCGACATCCTGTCTGACGCCGCTGCCATGCTGACCGGCTCTATCGGCATGCTGCCATCGGCCTCTCTGGATCAGAACGGCAAAGGTATGTACGAGCCTTGCCACGGTTCTGCGCCAGATATCGCAGGCCAGGGCATTGCCAACCCGCTGGCAATGATCATCTCTGCAGCGATGATGCTGCGCCACTCTCTGGGCATGGAAGACGCGGCAGCGAAAATTGAAGCTGCTGTTGATACCGTACTGGATCAGGGCCTGCGCACTGGCGATATCTGGTCTGAAGGCACTCAGAAAGTCTCTACCAGCGAGATGGGCGATGCGGTTGTAGCCGCACTCAACGCCTAAGCCGTTGTAAAGCTTCGTATAAAGGCTGATTGCAACGGGCCTTGATCAGTTGCAGAATAATGACAGGTCGATGGAATCAGACTTAAGTGTGAACTTGAGCTGGCCATCGGCCTTTCTTGTCTAACTATTTTAATTTTTTGGGGATACCAATGAAGCGTGTAGGTTTCGTAGGCTGGCGCGGAATGGTGGGTTCCGTGCTGATGCAGCGCATGAAGGATGAACGTGACTTCGATCAGATCGACGAGCCCGTTTTCTTCACCACTTCTCAGGCAGGTCAGGCAGGTCCGGACATCGGTAAAGCGATTCCAGCCCTGAAAGACGCGTACTCAATTGATGAGCTGACGCAGATGGACGCCATTATTTCCTGCCAGGGCGGTGACTACACGAACGCGGTGTACCCGAAACTGCGTGAAGCGGGCTGGAAAGGCTACTGGATCGACGCTGCCTCTTCCCTGCGTATGGACGACTCCGCCATCATCGTACTTGATCCGGTCAACATGAACGTGATCAAAGATGGCCTGAGCAACGGCACCAAAACCTTCGTCGGCGGTAACTGTACCGTTTCCCTGATGCTGATGGGCCTGGGCGGTCTGTTCCAGAACGACCAGATCGAATGGATGACCTCCATGACCTATCAGGCAGCATCCGGCGGCGGCGCACGTCATATGCGCGAGCTGATCAGCCAGATGGGCATCATCAAGGACTCCGTTGCGGACAAACTGGACGCCAACTCAGCGATCCTGGAAGTTGACCGCATCGTTGCTGAAACCATCCGTGGCGGCGATATGCCGGTCGATAACTTCGGCGTACCACTGGCAGGCTCCCTGATCCCATGGATCGACACCAAACTCGACAACGGCCAGAGCCGTGAAGAGTGGAAAGCCTTCGCTGAAACCAACAAAATCCTCGGTCGTAGCAACAACCCGATCCCGATCGACGGCACCTGTGTCCGTATCGGCGCGATGCGCTGCCACAGCCAGGCCTTCACCATCAAGCTCAAGCAAGATGTGCCGATGGACGAGATCGAAAGCATGCTCGCTGAAGCCAACCCATGGGCCAAAGTGATCCCCAACGATCGCGACATCACCGCTGCTGAACTGACACCAGCGAAAATCACCGGTACCCTGAACGTGCCAGTGGGCCGCCTGCGTAAGATGAACCTGGGCAATGATTTCCTCAACGCGTTCAGCGTGGGCGATCAGCTGCTGTGGGGTGCGGCGGAACCACTGCGTCGTATGCTGCGGGTGTTGATGGAGGGTTGATGGAATTAATCAGCAGAGTGATCTGCTGATTAATTGTCAGGTTGCTCTGCTGAGTAACGATCCAAAGACCGGCTTTTTAAGGAAAGCCGGTTTTATTTTATACATACTTTAAGACTAGGGCTGTGAAAATATATTATATTTCAGGTGAAAGATATAAATTACTAATTGCTCTGGAATTCGTCTGTGATTTTTTAATTATTAACAAAGTATTGACGTGAGTGTGATAAATGGTTTTGCTTTCTGAGGTTTTTGATTCAAGTCAAGAAACTATCGTACTGACGGTCTTATTTAAATAATAGCTTTTTATTTATAATAGCCCTGCGCTAATATGGCTGCACTCTTTGAATTAACAGATTTTATTCTGTAGGTATAGAGTATTTTTAATCACTTAATGAACAGGGAAAGTTTATGACAACCTACTTGACAGATTTCGATGACACTCACCAAGTGAATCAAAGCGATTTAGAATATGATACATATTTTCGTCGGTATGAAAGTGATATATATGCAAGGGGTGGGGACGACACTGTTATAGGTAGTGGTTATACAGACCGTATCTCCGGTGTGGACGGTAATGATACACTATATGGTATGGGTGGGGAGGATGATCTCTCTGGTGGTTCAGGTGACGATACGCTACATGGCGGAGATGGCGATGACTCCATACGCGGTGGCAGCGATAATGATAAACTATATGGTGACGACGGTGCCGATTATATAAAAGGTGATGGCGGTAACGATGAGCTTTATGGTGGGGACGGCGAAGATTACTTAAAAGGTGGCGACGGTAACGATCAAATCCTGGGCGGGAATGGCGGCGATAGTCTAGATGGTGGATTTGGTGACGATGTAATGTTAGGTGAAAGTGGTGACGATTCTATTCGCGGCGAATGGGGTAATGATTTACTTTCTGGTGGCTCTGGTGATGATTCGCTCAACGGCGGTACTGGAAACGATACCTTATGGGGGGACTCTGGTGCAGATACCTTATGGGGTGAAGAGGGGGATGACTACCTGATTGGCGGCGATGGTAGTGACTTCCTGGCCGGTGGTTTAGGAAATGATGTCTATGTTACTAACATGGGTGAATTTGGAAGGGATGATATCTATGAGACGTATGACTCAGGTGGTATAGATACGGTGTACTTCCAGGACACTCTGCTTTCAGAATTATCTCTCTACCGAGACTTCGATAACCTCCATATTACAACTGCCGCAGATGCGAACGATGGTAGCTTTGATTCGGGTGTAATGATCGTAAACTTCTTTCAAGGCGGTGATAATATGGTTGAAGTGCTTGCAGCAGCTGATCAATCTATTGATATTACCGGGTTGGTATCTTAATTTCACCCTGAATTTTAGTATGGTTTAAGATGGTCGTCTGATTTTTAGACTCAGGCTGCAGTTTTACTGTGGCCTGATTTATTTTTACGAAAAAGTAAAAGAAAAACAGAGAAAGGAAGGAATACATCTATAAATATTAGCGCCTTCTGGAATCGCTGTTTACACTACTAAGCTGGCGGGTAATATAGGTCTGCATGTTTGTGCTTTACTCCATTGTTATTAAGCAAAGAAAAAACCTGTCTCTTATACACATCTGACGCTGCCGA
>OJDH01000148.1_pt1 | contig 54634 bp, 41 predicted proteins | sample 1592761 | NCBI WGS metagenome assembly OJDH01 (sample SAMN05416855, study PRJEB24817) | seawater metagenome | isolation source: Sea water | place: Canada:Atlantic | collected 2013-11
GAGCTACAATGCGTCATTACGAAATCGTATTTATGGTTCACCCGAACCAGAGCGAGCAGGTTGCTGCGATGGTTGAACGTTACACTTCTCTGATTGAGGGTGCTAACGGTCAGGTTCACCGCCTGGAAGATTGGGGTCGTCGTCAGATGGCTTACCCAATCAACAACGCTCACAAAGCACACTACGTTCTGATGAACGTTGAATGCGGCCAGGAAACTCTGGACGAGCTGGAAAACATGTTCCGTTACAACGACGCTGTTCTGCGTAACATGGTTATCCGTCGTAAAGAAGCGATCACTGAAATCTCCCCAGTTAAAGCTGCTGAATCCCGTGAAGAGCGTAAAGCTCCTCGTCGCGACGACCGTCGTGATGCACCGGCTGCAGAAGAAAAAACTGAAGAGACCGCTGCTGAAGCACCCGCTGCAGAAGCACCAGCAGAAGCACCAGCAGCTGACGCTGCTGAGTAATCGATTAATCTGACGAAATAACCAGGAGACTCACCATGGCTCGTTTTTTCCGTCGTCGCAAGTTCTGCCGTTTCACAGCGGAAGGTGTTACCGAGATCGACTACAAAGATCTGGACACTCTGAAAGGCTACATCACTGAAACTGGTAAAATCGTACCTAGCCGTATCACAGGTACTAAAGCGCGTTACCAGCGTCAGCTGGCAACAGCTATCAAACGCGCACGTTTCGTTGCACTGCTGCCGTACACTGATAACCATCAGTAAGCTGGCCCAGAGCTATTAAGCTCTGAGTGATGTGGGCAGGTCCGCACAAGGCGGGCCTGGGAAAGATTCAGCTGCTGGTGTCAGGTTGTATCCTGGGCACGGGCAGCGTAGCTGCAAAGACATTTGCAGATATGAATGAGGTTTTACGAGATGGAAGTTATTCTGCTCGAGAAAATTGGCAAGCTGGGCAACCTGGGTGATAAGGTTACCGTTAAAGCTGGCTTCGGTCGCAACTACCTGATGCCTCAGGGCAAAGCTGTTCCTGCGACTGCTGGTAACGTAGAAAAATTCGAAGCGCGTCGCGCTGAGCTGGAAGCCGCTGCTGCTGAAACGCTGACTGCTGCGCAGACTCGTGCTGAAGCACTGGCTGGCCTGAACGTTACTATCGTGTCCAAAGCGGGCGACGAAGGTAAACTGTTCGGTTCTATCGGTACGCGTGATATCGCTGACGCTGCAACTGCAGCAGGTCAGGAAATCTGCAAGTCCGAAGTACGCCTGCCAGAAGGTGCACTGCGTCATATCGGCGAATTCGAAATCGCTGTGCAGCTGCACTCCGAAGTTACTTCTTCTATCAACGTAACTGTTGTAGCAGAGTAATTTCTGCTGACTGCATTGGCAGTCAGTTGATCTAAAAAAAGCACCCCGTAGTATACTGCGTGGTGCTTTTTTTGTGTGCGCGAAAAATATGCGCCACAGCGTTCCGTGCTGGTGCTCTCAGGCCAGTACGCTAAAGTAGTCAGTCAGGTTAAAGGCAGGAAGGTAACGATGGAGTTCACTGATACGGACCAGCAAGCGCTGGACAATATCAAGGTGCCACCGCATTCCATGGAGGCGGAGCAGTCGGTGCTGGGTGGCTTGATGCTGGATAACAACGCATGGGATGCGGTGTCGGAGGCGGTCACTGAGGGGCAGTTCTATCGTCATGAGCACCGGCTGATTTTTCGGATCATGGAAAAACTGGTCAATGCCGGTGATCCGATTGATGTGGTGACGGTGTCCGAGGCACTGGATCTGGCCGCTGAGCTGGATGATGCCGGGGGAATGGAGTACCTGATCGACCTGGCGCAAAATACGCCAAGTGCATCAAATATTCGCGCTTATGCGGACATTGTCCGTGAGCGTGCATTGTTGCGGCAGATGATCAGTGTGGCCCATGAGATCGCCGATAACGCCTTTAATCCGGAAGGGCGTGATGCCGATGCGCTGCTGAATGATGCTGAAGGTAAGATCTTTAAGATTGCTGAAGATCGGCCTAGTGAGGGCGGGCTGGAGTCGATTAATCCGCTGCTGAAAAGTGCCGTTGATAAGATCGACTACCTGTTCAATAACGACGAAGACCTGACCGGGGTGACCACCGGGTTTGATGATCTGGATGATCGTACCGCCGGGTTGCAGTCCTCAGATCTGATCATCGTTGCTGCGCGACCATCGATGGGTAAAACCACCTTTGCGATGAACCTGGTGGAAAATGCGCTGATGGGGCAGGAGAAGCCGGTGCTGGTGTTCAGTCTGGAGATGCCTGCCGATCAGATCATTACTCGTATGCTGGCTTCGCTGGGGCGAATAAACCAGACCAAGGTACGTAGCGGCAAGCTGGAAGAACAGGACTGGCCCAAGCTGACCACAGCGGTCAATATGCTGCGGGATAAGCCGCTGTATATTGATGATACGGCGGGGTTAAGCCCGAATGAGATGCGCACCCGGGTGCGGCGTATTGCCCGTGAGCATGGTGACATTGGCATGATTATGGTCGATTACCTGCAGTTGATGCAGGTGAAAAGCGGCAATGTTGAGGGGCGTGCCAATGAAATCTCTGAGATTTCGCGCTCACTTAAGTCGCTGGCCAAAGAAATGCAATGTCCGGTAGTGGCGCTGTCGCAGCTGAACCGGTCACTGGAGCAGCGGCCCAATAAGCGGCCGGTTAACTCCGATTTGCGTGAGTCTGGTGCGATCGAGCAGGATGCCGATGTCATCATGTTTATTTACCGCGATGAGGTTTATAACGAGGACTCGCCGGATAAGGGGATTGCTGAGATTATTATAGGTAAACAGCGAAACGGTCCCATCGGTTCGATGCGACTGGCGTTTATTGGTCAGCACAGCCGGTTCGAAAATCTGGCGCCGGATGCGTATGCGCAATATGCCAATATGGATGAGTAGCGGCCTGCTTTGTCCAGTTGGTACAAATCTAATACTAAATTGTGCTCTGCCGCACACAAACCCAGTCCCGAGTGTGCTAGCATTTTCGGCCTGAAAGTTTTCGCAAATTTAAGGCGGACCGACAGCTAGACATAGCTGACATGCCTTGATTTATCGCAATGGATGCCTGCATTTTTATTGACCAGATTGGGTTGACGCAGACATCTTGCGTTGAGCGATCTTACCCTCGATTAGTGAGTTGCTGGAAAATGAGAGCAGAAGAGCCAAACCTGCTGCGCAAGGCGTTACAGTCTTGCCGCAGTTCCTTTATGGTCGTCGGCCTGTTCAGTATGTTTATAAACCTGCTGATGTTGGTCCCTTCCTTTTACATGTTGCAAGTATACGACCGCGTAGTAACCAGTGGCAGCGAGAGCACCCTTGTGATGCTGACGCTGATCATGGCCATGCTGATGATCTCAATGGGCTCGCTGGAGTGGGTGCGTTCACGCATTCTGGTCCGGGTCAGTGCGCGGATGGATCAGATTCTCAATGAGCGGGTATACAACGCTGCATTCAAACAGGCGCTGTATAGCGGCAATGCTGCCCAGGGCTCTCAGCCTGTACAGGATCTGACCGGCTTGCGTCAGTTTATGACCGGCAATGGTCTTTTTGCTTTCTTTGATGCTCCCTGGATACCGCTGTATCTGGCGATCATGTTTATGTTCCATCCATTATTTGGCTGGGTGGGTGTTGGCGCGGCGATTATTCTGATTATTATCGCGTTCGTTAACGAAAAGCTCACCAGTAAACCGCTGCAGGAAGCTAATAAGGAACAGGTCGGCGCCAGCGCAGCAATGAACCGTAACCTGTCCAATGCTGAAGTGGTTGAGTCCATGGGCATGCTGGGTAATGTTCGTGATCGCTGGATGGAACGCCATAACAAGGTGTTGTCCTGGCAGGCGAATGCCAGTGAGCGTGCTGCTGCAATCACCGCGTTCTCCAAAACAACTCGTCTTTTAGTGCAGTCTCTTGTGCTGGGTCTGGGTGCTTACCTGGCGATTCAGCAGGAAATAACGCCGGGTCTGATGATTGCCGGTTCCATTCTGCTCGGTCGTGCACTGGCGCCTATTGATCAGATGATCGGTGCCTGGAAAGGATTTGTAGGTGCGCGTGCGCAGTTCAAGCGCCTTGACGAGATGATGACCAAAATTCCGGAAGAGACTGAAAAGATGTCTCTGCCCGCACCGAAAGGCGATATTCGCTTTGAAGGCGCAGTGGTAGCACCGCCGGGTTCCCGTAACCCTGTCATCAAAGGTGTCAGTTTTCAGGTTGCTGCCGGTGACTCTGTTGGTATCCTGGGCCCAAGTGCGGCGGGTAAATCTACTCTGGCCCGTGCGCTGCTGGGTATCTGGCCAACGTTGCAGGGTAAGGTGCGGCTGGATGGTGCAGATGTCTTTACCTGGGACCGCGAAGAGCTGGGGCCGCATATTGGTTATCTGCCACAGGATATCGAGCTGTTTGAAGGGTCGATTAGTGAGAACATCGCCCGCTTCGGTGAGATAGACGCCAATAAAGTTGTGATCGCGGCTAAGTCTGCCGGTGTTCACGAGATGATTTTGGCGCTGGCTAACGGTTACGACACCGTGATTGGTTCTGGTGGCGCTGGTCTGTCCGGTGGTCAGCGTCAACGCATTGGGCTGGCCCGTGCTCTCTATGGCGATCCAAAGCTGGTCGTTCTGGATGAGCCTAACTCCAATCTGGATGATGTGGGTGAACGCGCTCTGGCCATGGCTCTGGTTGGGCTGAAAGAACGGGGCTCTACTGTGTTTGTTATTACCCACAAAGTGGGTGTATTAGCGCAGCTGGAAAAACTGCTAGTGCTGAAAGAAGGACAGCTTCACCTGTATGGTCCGCGTGATGAGGTATTGCAGCGTATGCAAAACCCACAGGCTCAGCCTGGTCAGCAACCAACCGCTCAGCAACAACAGCAGTTGGCGCAACAGCAGGCTCAGCGTCAGGCACAGACTCAACAGCAAGCTGCACAGGCGCAGGCGCAGGCTCAACAGCAAGCTGCGCAGGCTCAGGCTCAACAGCAAGCTGTACAGGCGCAGGCTCAACAGCGAGTAAAGGATGAGGCGGCGGTGGAAGGTGATAAACCGGCAGCTGAAACCAGAGAAAAAACGGGTGATGCTGCATCACCGGCCCAGGGTTGAACGGGTGTTGAGAGGATTTAACGTTGACAACTAACAATGAACAGATAGTCAAGCCAGTCAACACTGATGACACGCCGATCCGTATGATCGGCTTCACAATCCTGTTGCTGGTGTTTGGTGGCTTTGGCAGCTGGGCGGCGCTTGCACCGCTGGAGAGCGCGGCGCTGGCCCCGGGTGTGGTAACGGTAAAAAACTACCGTAAAACCGTTCAGCATCTGGAAGGGGGTATCGTAAAAGATATTCGGGTACGTGATGGTGCTGAGGTGAAAGCGGGTGACCTGCTGCTGGTGCTGGATGATACCCAGGCGCGTGCTGAGCTGGAGATTCTGCGTGGTCAGCGTTTTGCGGCCGTTGCTGCCGAAGCACGGCTAAAGGCTGAGCGCGATGACAATAAGTCGGTTGTTTTTCCTGAGTTGATGGACGCTGATGACCCTCGGGCACGTGAAGCTGTAGCGTCTGAAAAACAGCAATTTACCGCCCGTGAACAGGCAAAAGACGGCGAAATTGAGGTGCTGGAGCAGCGCATTGGCCAGCTTGATTCCCAGGTTAATGGCCTCAAGGCGTTAATCGCCAGTAAGCAGGAGTTATTGCGTTCTTTTGAAGAAGAGATCAATGATAACGAAGCGCTGCTATCTGAGGGTTATGTTGATAAACAGCGTCTGCGAGATGTACAACGTCAGAAGGCGAGCCTGAAAGGTGAGGTTGCTGAACATAACGCCAACATCGCCGGGATTAATGTGCAGGCGGGTGAAACCCGTTTGCAGATTCTGCAGCTTAAGAAGGACTTCCGTGCTCAGGTGGTTGAGCAGCTCTCTGAAGTACAGACCAGGGTGTTTGATCTGGAAGAGCGGGTCAATGCGATTCAGGACCGCGTATCGCGTTCTGAAATCTACGCCCCTGCGGATGGCATGGTGTTGGGTATGAGTGTGCATACGGTGGGTGGGGTTATTTCACCGGGTACGCCGATTCTCGATATCGTCCCGGAGAGTGATGAGCTGATTATCGAAGCAGAGCTATCGCCGAATGATATCGACCGCGTTGCTGCAGGTATGCCAGCGGACATCCGCTTCAGTGCTTTCAAAAGTGCGACTACACCGGTGATTGAAGGTGAGGTTGTCAATATCTCTGCTGACCGGCTGGTAAATGAGCAAACCGGGATGCCGTATTACCTGGCGCGGGTTGAAGTGACTCAGGTCGGTGTAGGCAAGCTGGCGACTGGCGAACTTAAATTGCTGCCGGGTATGCCTGCTGAGGTGCTGGTCAATACTGGTGCTCGTACGCTGCTTGAATACCTGATAGCCCCTGCAACGAACGCATTTGCCCGTTCAATGATTGAAGACTGATGCCATGTTTTTGCGAAAAACTCTGCTTGTAAGCAGCCTGATGCTAGCGGGAAGCCAGCTGCAGGCTGCCGGTTTGATGGATCTGTATAAGGAAACACTGGCATCTGACCCGCGGCTGGCGGTTGCTGCTGCTCAGGCTGAAGTGGGCAAGGCGCAGTCTCGTCAGGCGCTGGCAAATCTGCTGCCGCAGATCAGTATGACTGCGCAACTGACAGAAAATAAGCGACACCCAGCGAATGGTGATAACACCTATAACGGTGAAAAGTATGTACTGAGCCTGCGTCAGAGTGTTTACGACAAGGCGCGCTGGGAAAACAAAGAACGTTACGACTATCTGGCTGAGCAGAGTGCGCTGGAGTATCAGGATACCCGTGATGGAATGGCGGTTGATCTGTTGCAGCGTTACACCACGGTGCTGGCAGCCCAGGATAATCTGGAGCTGGTTCAGGCTGAGCGTGATGCAATCAGCAAGCAGCTGCAGCAGTTGCGTTCACGCTATAAGCGTCAGCTGTCGGTCCTGACCGACGTGCTGGACGTTGAAGCGCGGCTGGATGGCATTCAGGCACAGCTGATCGTGGCCCAGAATGATGTGTCGATCAGTCGTGAAGCGCTGACTGAGCTGGTGGGTCGTGAGGTCAATGAAGAGCTCAATGGTTTTGCTCGGACGCCAGACTATGCTGAAGGTGGTCATACGCTGGCACACTGGGTGAAGCTGGCGACGGCTAACAGCTCCCTGTTGATGTCATTGAGTGCAGAGGTGGATGCAGGTCGTGCCTATGTCCGCGAGGCGCGTGCTGGCCATCTGCCAACTGTTGACCTGAGCCTGAGTGCGCAAAAGAGTGATATCGGTTTTGAAAACTCTTCGAGCTCCAAAACCGAAACCTATGTTGCGGCGATGTCAGTTAATATTCCGCTTTATAGCGGTGGTAGTGTGACCGCAGGTACTGATGAAGCTCATGCTCGTCTGGTGATGTCGGAAAAGCGTCGCGAAGAGCAGAAGCGTGGCCTGTTAAAAGAGGTGCGTGAGTCATTTCTGAATACTGAGTCCAGCTGGGCTCGTATTGCAGCGGCCAAAAAAGCGGTTTCCTCTGCCGGTAAATCCTATGATGCGATGCAAAAGGGTTTTAAATTCGGTACTGTAACCGTTGTGGATGTGCTGGATGCTCTGCGTGATGAGTTCAGTTACCGTCGTGATTACCGTCAGGCACAGTATGACTTTGCCGTCAGCCGACTGTCCCTGCTGAAAGCGTCAGGTACACTCAAGCGCAGTGATATAGAGCAAATCGACGGTTGGCTTAGCCGCGTTGACTGATCTTTGTCGTGCCTGATCAAGCCGGTAATCCTTTGCAGGATAACCGGCTTTTTTATTTGTATTCTTCTCTGTGGGAGCTCGGTACTGAATGCCTCGAATTCTTCATCTCTATAAAAGTTATTACAGTCGTGATTTTGGTGGTGTTGGCCAGGTGATCTATCAGATCGCTCAGGCCAGTAAGTCGCAGGGCTATCAGCATGATGTGCTGGTGCTGCACGAAGGTGATGAGCTGGAGGTGGTGGAGTATGAAGAAGCGCGGGTACATTACGTGCCGCAGAATCTGGACCTGCTGTCGACGCCGATGGGCTGGCGGATGGTGGGCCAGTTTCGTCGGCTAAGCCGGGAGGCTGATCTGATTCATTATCACTTCCCCTACCCGGTAGCTGATCTGCTGGATTTGCTGATTCGGCCGACGTGTCCGTCATTGGTGACCTATCACAGCGATATTGTGAAGCAGAAGCTGGCGCTCAAGTTGTACTCACCGTTGATGAATCAGTTTTTGCGCTCGGTGGACCGTATTGTTGCCACCTCAGAAAACTACTGCCGTACCAGTCCGGTGCTGTCTGCTTATACCGATAAGCTGGATGTCGTTCCCCTGGGGCTGGATGAGCAAGGCTACCCGGAAGTATCGCCTGAGTGTCTGGCACGCTGGCAGGCGCGGGCAGGGCAGGGGTTCTTCTTTTTTATTGGTGCTTTGCGCTATTACAAGGGGCTTGAGTACCTGATTGAGGCGGCTCGAACGACAGGCCTGCCGGTGGTGATTGCTGGCTCCGGCGGAATTGAGGCTGAACTCCATGCGCAGGCGGCGGGGCTGGATAATGTGATCTGGGCTGGGCGGGTTGATGAAGAGGATAAAGCGGCACTGTTTCAGCTGTGTGGTGCGCTGGCGTTTCCATCGCACCTGCGTTCAGAGGCCTTTGGTATCAGCCTGATAGAGGCGTGTATGTATGGCAAGCCGATGATCAGTGCGGAAATTGGCACGGGTACTACATTCGTTAATCAGGCGGATGAAACCGGGCTGGTAGTACCGCCAGCGGATGCTGGTGCGCTGGCGCAGGCGATGCGGCAGCTGGCGAGTGACTCGGCGTTGATGCAGAGGCTGGGGCGCAATGCTCGCCAGCGCTTTGAACAGCACTTTACCGCCAGGCAGATGGCGGACAGTTACCAGGCACTCTATCAGCAGCTGCTGACCGGCTGAGCCGTTTTTTGTTCGTTGCTATTTTTTGCCACGGGTTGTCAGATCAGGTTTTTACTGCTTAGTAAAAAAACCTGATCTGCTACCATGACAAATGGTCCTGGCTTCGGTACTCTTGCACAAATTTTTTAGCAGTAGTTCTGTAATCAATTTTTCGTCTTCTTGCACGGCCCGACGGTCTGACATTCCAGTCAGTAGATCGCGCTGTGTTTTGTGACGCCTGTGATAAACAAACCAGACCCGCACTTGAGGAATAAAATGAGCGTTCATGAGATTAAGCACCCACTGGTTCGCCACAAAATCGGCCTGATGCGTAAGCGTGAGATGAGTACCCGCAGCTTTCGCCAGCTGGCAGCTGAAGTGGGCTGTCTGTTGACCTATGAAGCGACCAAGGATCTGGAAGTGGAAGAGTACCAGCTGGATGGCTGGTGTGGCGAGGTGACGGCCGAGCGCATCAAGGGTAAGAAAATTACTGTCGTGCCGATCCTGCGTGCAGGCCTGGGGATGCTGGACGGTGTGCTGGAGCTGGTGCCGAGCGCCAAAATTTCTGTTGTTGGCCTGTATCGTGATGAAGAAACGCTGCAGCCGGTCAGCTACTTTGAAAAGCTGGCCCATGATATCAATGAGCGGATGTCATTGGTGATCGATCCAATGCTGGCAACCGGCGGTTCCATGATCGCGACGATCGATATGCTGAAGGCTGCGGGCTGTACGTCTATTCGTGCGCTGGTGCTGGTAGCTGCACCAGAAGGCATCAAAGCAGTGCAGGATGCGCACCCGGATGTTGATCTGTTTACCGCCTCTGTTGATGAATGCCTGAATGAACAGGGTTACATCGTGCCTGGCCTGGGTGATGCGGGCGATAAAATTTTTGGTACTCACTAATCTTGTGAGTGCAATGCGTAAACCCTGATCGTCTCAATGACGGGAGTAGTGCCGATGAGTACCCTGAACCCGACCCAGAGTGGCTGGCGGACAGCGTTAGCTGGTTCCCAGATGCTGTTTGTGGCCTTTGGCGCGCTGGTGTTGATGCCACTGTTGACCGGGCTGGACCCAAGTGTTGCGCTGTTTACGGCGGGTATTGGTACCCTGCTGTTTCAGTTTGTTACTAAATGTTCAGTGCCGATTTTTCTGGCATCGTCCTTCGTGTTTATTGCGCCAATCGCCTATAGCACCAAAACCTGGGGTGTGCCAGCGACGATGGGCGCACTGTTTGCGGCAGGTCTGGTATACGTGCTGCTGGCGGCGATTATCAAAGTGCGGGGTGCCGGGTTTATGCATCGGCTGATGCCGCCGGTGGTGACCGGTCCTGTGATCATGGTCATTGGTCTGGGCCTGGCACCGATTGCGGTAAACATGGCGATGGGTAAAGCCGGTGATGGTTCTATCGAGCTGTTCCCGTATGTCGATGCGATGATTGTTTCCATGTCGGCGCTGCTGACCACGTTGCTGGTTGCGACGCTGGGTAAAGGGGTCTTCCGGCTGGTGCCGATTCTGGCTGGTGTGCTGGTAGGCTACGCCGTGGCGGCGAGCATGGGTATGGTTGATCTGACTAAGGTTACTGCAGCACCTGTGCTGGCTGTGCCTGCGTTTGTACTGCCTGAGTTCAACCTGGCGGCGATCATGTTTATGATCCCGGTCGCGCTGGCGCCAGCGATTGAGCATGTTGGTGATATCCTGGCGATCAGTAATGTGACCGGTAAGGATTACCTGAAAAAACCTGGCCTGCATCGCACCCTGCTGGGGGATGGTGTTGCAACAGCGGCGGCGTCCATGTTCGGTGGTCCACCGAATACCACCTATTCAGAAGTGACGGGTGCGGTGATGCTGACCAAAGCGTTTAACCCGATTATTATGATCTGGGCGGCGGTGTTTGCTATTGTGCTGGCGTTTATCGCCAAGTTTGGTGTGTTGCTGCAGACGATTCCGTCGCCGGTAATGGGGGGGATTCTGATTCTGCTGTTTGGCTCCATTGCGGCGGTGGGGATGAATACCCTGATCAAGGCCAAAGTCGATATGGCACAACAGCGCAATCTGGTGATTGTGTCGACCACGCTGGTGTTCGGTATCGGCGGTATGGCCATCGGCAATGGCGACATGAGCCTGCAAGGCGTGAGTCTGTGTGGCGTGGTGGCGATTGTGTTGAACCTGGTTTTACCGCAGGCGGATGCGCAAAAAGATGATCTGTCGGAAGAAGCGCAGGTTGTTGAAGATCTGGTTGAGCATGGTCGCAAGTAAGGCTGGTTGAGCTGGATTGAGAAAAAGCGCCTGTGGGCGCTTTTTTTTGGTCTGTGTTACGTTGCGGGGCTGGACGCTGTTGTGAGCCCTTGCGTTTGCTATAGTGTTTATCTGTTAGACTGGTGGCTTCTTTTTTCTGCCAATACAACAGAATAACAATGAAAAAAATACCCTGTATTGTGCTGTCCCTGATCGTTGGGTTGCTGGCTCACAGTCCTCTGACTCATGCGCGAAGTCAGCTTGTCTCATTAGGTACCGGCGGTGTCACCGGTGTTTACTACCCGACAGGCGGGGCAATCTGCCGACTGGTGAATCAGGCGCGTAAGCAGCACGGCATTCGTTGCGCGGTGCAGTCGACCCGTGGCTCGGTAGCGAACATTGGTCGGGTGCGCAGTGGTGAGCTGGATCTGGGAATTGCAGAGTCTGGCTGGCTCTATCAGGCGTGGACGGGCAGTGGTCGCTTTGCTGATGACGGCCCGGCTAAAGGGCTGCGAACTCTGATCAAACTATTTCCTGAATACCTTACGGTGCTGGCTCGGCCTGAGGCGGGTATCCATCAGTTCAGTGACATTCGCCATAAACGAATCAGTATCGGTAAGCCGGGCACCAGCCAGCGTTCGACCATGAATGCACTGATGCGTGGCCATGGCTGGGCGTTGCAGGACTTTTCGGTGGCGCTGTCGCTGGGAGCTGCTGAGCAGGCCACAGCCCTGTGTGAGGGCAAAATTGATGTGATGATTTATACCGTGGGTCATCCCAGTGGGGCAACCAAGGAAGCGTCCCGTGATTGTGGTGGCCAGCTGGTTGCGATGGATGATACATCCGCTGCTGCGCTGACGGTTGGCAATCCGCATTATGTACCGATGATGATCCGGGCGGGTCTGTACCCGGAAAACCGTCAGGATGTACCGACGGTCGGGGTGAATGCGACGTTTTTTGCTAATGCCAACCTGCCGGATGAGGTCGCTTACGCCATGGTGAAATCACTGTTTGAGCAATTTGAGCAGTTCCGTGCCATGCACCCGGCATTTTCGACATTGCAGCCACAGCAAATGGTACAGGGGCCGTTTCCGGCACCGCTACACCCAGGCGCTGAACGTTACTTCCGTGAAGCTGGCTTGTTGCCTCAGGCGATTAGCGGTACCTCTATCCTGAAATAAACCCCGCTTGTCACCGGCATGGCGCGGATATGGCCACGCAGTAGCTGGCTGACCAGGTTGTAACTGATATGCATGCCCAGCCCGGTGCAGCCTTCGCTGCGCCGGGTGGTCATAAAGGGCTCAAATACTTTGTGCTGCCAGCCTTCCGGTAATCCGGCTCCATCATCTTTGTAGTCAATTATCAGTTGCTCTGCCTGCTGGCTGACGCGGATATAAATACTGCCGCCGGGGCGGTTATCAAAGCCGTGAATCAGCGAATTGATAATCAGATTGGTGATAATCTGATAATAGGCCCCTGGATAACTATCCAGCATCAGGCCCTTGCAGCATTCCAGCTGGATGGTCGGGTTTGTCTGTTTAAGGCGCGGCTGTAGTGAGAGCAGTATTTCTTCCAGATACTCCGCCAGGGCAAAGCGGCGGCGCTGCTCGCTGGACTGGTCCACGGACACCTGCTTAAAGGCGCTAACCAGTTGGGCTGCGCGTTCCAGGTTTTTGCTGATCAGTTGGCTACTTTCCAGTGCGGTTTCAATCAGAGCGCTTTCCTGAGGGGATGTCGGGCCTTTTTCCTGTGCCTGGCGAGCGTTGTCGTGTAGCCAGGATGCGGCGGTAAAACCGATGCCAATCGGGGTGTTAATTTCGTGAGCAACGCCCGCCACCAGTCCACCGAGGGCGGCGAGTTTCTCTGACTCGACCAGCTGCTGCTGGGTCTGGCGTAACTCATCCAGGGTAGTCTGTAGCTCCTGGTTAGTCTGTGCCAGTTCTGCTGTGCGCTGCTCAACGCGCTGTTCCAGCTCGGCATTCAGAATCGCCAGTTGCTGCTCGGCCTGCTCACGCAGGGCGATATCGTCCAGTAACGACTCCCGCATACTGTTAATTGAATGCACCACCTGGCTTAGCTCATCCTGGCGGTGAGGCTTGCGTCTGGCCAGGGTTAGCGGCATATCCAGCCTCTCCAGTGTCAGATTGCGAGCGTAGTCCGCCATGGTGCCCAGATGCTGAGTCACCAGCCGGTGGAAGATGGTCAGAATGAAAATTGATACCAGAAAGGTTTTCACCCCCTGAGTACTGAGGATCACCAGGACCTTATCCGCCAGCCGTTGATAGATCCCCTCCAGGCTGATCATCAGCTTTAACGTGCCCAGCGAAAATAGTTGTCCCTCAGGGGTGTGGTGTTCCAGCGGGTAGTGACGCGTTAGCGCTTTGCCGGGGGCAGGCGGTACGCCGGCGGCAAACAGCTCGCCGAACGGCGTGGTGATTTCCAGGTATTCCACATCTGGCAGCTGGTGCAGACCATTGAGCTGGACCTGGATCTGTTCCGGGCTGATCTCCCACAGGCTGTTACTCAGGCTGGCCAGAGAGCTGGCTTCAATCTGATTGATGCGCTCGTTAATCGCAGAACGCTCATATTGATAATCCAGATAGAGCTGGATACCGGTGGCGATCAGCGTCATCAGCGAGCTACACAGCAGGATAGCGGCCAGCAGGCGTAAGCCTAAGGGTTTATAGCGTTGGTACTGGATCAGGCGCTGACGAATGGACATGGCACTTCAGGACTCATAGTGAGGAACGCTGTTTATGGTAGCGACTGTCTGCTATTTACTCTATCGCCAGGGGGGGGGGAATAAGCAATTCATATTATGGTTGGCACGATAGGAGGTGTTATTGGCATGGCAGACGGTTATCGACCATGGTCTATCATCGTATTCTTGATTGGTCTATCGCTCAAACATGGGGCGTGTGACTGGCGCGGTTATCACTGTAATACGTGTGAATAGCGGCAACCCCAAGACTCACCCGCTGTTTTGCGGTGAATAATGATAAAAAGGATTACCATGTCTCTGAAGAATAAACTGGCGACTACGCTGCTCTCTTCTGCTGTCGGCCTGGCAGCATCCCTGGGTGCTACCACCACTATGGCAGCTCAGAACTATGTGACCATCGGTACCGGCGGTCAGACCGGTGTTTACTACGTTGTTGGCCAGTCTATCTGTCGTCTGGTTAACCGTGGCAGCAAAGATCACAACATCAAGTGTACAGCCCCATCTACTGGCGGCTCTGTTGCTAACATCAACGCCATCCGTGAAGGTCAGCAGGACATGGGTATGACCCAGTCTGACTGGCAGTACTATGCAGGCAAAGGTGAGAAGCACGACTCCTTCAAGGCAAAAGGTCCCTTTAAAGATCTGCGAGCACTGTTCTCCGTTCATCCAGAGCCGTTCACGGTTATCGCACGTGCTGACTCTGGTGTTGAGACATTTGCTGATCTGGCAGGCAAGCGTGTCAACCTGAACAATCCTGGTTCCGGTACACGCGGCACGATGGAACTGATCATGGCCGAAATGGGCTGGGATAAGGGTACCTTCAAACTGGCTGCTGAGCTGAAAGCTGCTGAGCAGGCGCAGGCACTGTGTGATAACAAGCTGGACGTGATGCTGTACTCCGTTGGCCACCCATCCGGTGCGATCAAGGAAGCGACGACCTCTTGTGACTCTAAGCTGATCCCGGTAACCGGTCCAGCAATTGATAAGCTGGTTAATGGCAACGACTTCTATGCCCCGGCAACGATCCCGGGTGGCATGTACCGTGGCACAGACAGCGATACCACTACTTTCGGTAATGCTGCGACCATGGTGACGTCTGCCAAGGTTGATAACGAAACCGTTTACCAGGTGGTGAAAGCGGTGTTCGACAACTTTGATCGTTTCAAACGACTGCACCCGGCATTCAATAACCTGAAGCCGCAGGACATGATCAAAAATGGCCTGTCTGCACCGTTGCATGACGGCGCTGTACGTTACTACAAAGAAAAAGGCTGGATGTAATCCGCTTAACATTGCTGTAACGGGTCAGCCCTGGTATCCCGGGGAAGGGAGACCGCTGACCATCAGTTAAAAGGGGAGGGGCTTGGCCCCTCTTCCTGTTTTTGTACCGCTGTATGCCTGTGCAACGCGTAATGTTGAATCCGTAAGGGGTCTTTCGAGTACGCATCAGGGCTGATGCACAGTCGATAGATACCTGGCCGATAATTTTTAATCGGAGTCGATATGACCCAACCTCAAGCCACGCAAGCGACCATCGACGAGCATGAACTGCAGGAGATGGTTGCTGCCAGTGACACCGGCGCTCGTATCCCGGATGGCTGGCAAGGAAAAGTACTACTGGGAGCTGCCCTGATCTGGTCGTTGTTCCAGCTCTGGATCGCGTCTCCACTGCCGTTTTATGACTGGCCGCTGATTGGTAGCTTCGGTATTTTTAATGACACTGAAACCCGCTCCCTTCATCTGGGCTTTGCGGTGTTTCTGGCGTTTACCGCCTACCCGGCGCTGACTCACTCACCGCGTCACCATATTCCCTTGCAGGATATTGCGCTGTCGCTGCTGGCTGCCTTCAGTGCCTGTTATATCTTCCTGTTCTATGAGGGTCTGGCTCGCCGGCCGGGCTTGCCGATCACTCAGGATCTGATTGTTTCCGGCATCGGTATTGTGCTGCTGCTGGAAGCCGCCCGTCGTACCCTGGGGCCGCCGCTGATGATTGTGGCGCTGGTTTTCCTGGTATATAGCCTGGGCGGCCCGTACATGCCCGAGATCATCGCTCATAAAGGGGTGTCGATCGAAGAGCTGATGAATCACCAGTGGCTGACCACCGAAGGGGTGTTTGGCATCGCGCTGGGGGTGTCCACCGGATTTGTATTCCTGTTTGTACTGTTCGGTGCGTTGCTGGATAAAGCCGGAGCGGGTAACTACTTTATCCAGGTGGCGTTCTCGCTGCTGGGCCATATGCGTGGCGGGCCAGCGAAAGCGGCAGTGGTGTCGTCTGGCCTGACCGGGCTGATCTCCGGCTCGTCGATTGCTAACGTCGTGACAACCGGTACTTTTACCATTCCGATGATGAAGCGGGTTGGTTTCAGCTCTGAAAAAGCCGGTGCCGTAGAGGTGGCTTCATCGGTAAATGGTCAGATCATGCCGCCGGTAATGGGCGCAGCTGCGTTTCTGATGGTGGAATATGTTGGCATCTCCTATTTCCAGGTAATTACTCATGCCTTCCTGCCTGCGCTGATCTCCTATATTGCGCTGGTGTATATCGTGCATCTTGAAGCGCTGAAGCAGGATATGCAGGGCCTGCCGCGCCGTGGTGCAATCAAGCCCTGGCATCTGCGTCTGTTCGGTATTCTGACCGGCTTCCTGCTCACGGCAGGAATGGGGATTGCAGTGTACTACGGCATTGGCTGGATCAAACCGGTGTTCGGCGAAGCCGCATCGCTGGTGATTGCTGTACTGCTGGCCATTGCGTATCTGTTCCTGATTCGTTTTGCTGCGGCGGTGCCAGATCTGAAGCTGGATGACCCGGATGCACCGATGCTACAGCTGCCTGAAGTCGGCCCGACGGTGCGTTCTGGCCTGCACTTCCTGCTGCCCGTTGTGGTGCTGGTATGGTGTCTGATGGTGGAACGTCTGTCGCCAGGTCTGTCTGCGTTCTGGGCGACCGTGCTGATGGTGGTGATCCTGCTGACCCAGCGGCCATTGATAGCATTCTTTCGTGGTGAGTCTGCTCTGGGTGAGCGTCTACGCCAGGGCTTTAACGAACTGATCGACGGCCTGATTACCGGCGCCCGTAATATGATCGGTATTGGTATCGCAACTGCGACGGCGGGGATTATTGTCGGTGCCGTGTCGCAGACCGGAGTCGGTTCGGTGCTGGCCGACCTGGTCGAGCTGCTGTCGATGGGCAACCTGCTGCTGATGCTGATGCTGACTGCAGTATTGAGTCTGATTCTGGGCATGGGCCTGCCGACCACGGCCAACTACATTGTGGTGTCCTCGCTGCTGGCGCCTGTGGTTATTACCCTGGGTCAGGAATCCGGACTGATCGTGCCACTGATTGCCGTGCATCTGTTTGTGTTCTATTTCGGCATTATGGCGGATGTAACACCACCTGTAGGACTGGCGTCGTTTGCGGCCGCCGCCGTGTCCGGTGGTGACCCGATTCGTACCGGCTTCCAGGCCTTCAGCTATAGCCTGCGTACCGCGGCGTTACCGTTCCTGTTTATCTTCAATACAGATTTGTTACTGATCGATGTCACGGTTCTGGAAGGGATTCAGGTGTTCATTGTGGCAACGGTGGCGATGCTGGTCTTTACTGCTGCGACTCAGGGGTATTTCTTTACCCGCAGCCGCTGGTATGAAAGTGCACTGCTACTGCTAATTGCCTTCTCGCTGTTTCGTCCCGGCTTCTGGATGGACCGTATCGTGCCGCCGTACCAGTCGATGCCTGCCGCTGAATTTGTTCAGGCGTCAGATAATTTAGCCCAGGGGACAGAGCTGCGTTTGTGGCTGGAAGGTGAAGACGATGTAGGTAATGCTCGTCGCTTTATGGCACACCTTCCGTTGGGTGAAGGTCAAACCGGCGTTGAGCAACTTGCTGCAACGGGTATCGAACTGCTCGAAAATGATGGCCGAACCGTTGTCGATTTTGTTGGTTTCGACAGTGTGGCTGAGAAAGCCGGCTTACGTTTCGATCAGATTCTGACCAGCGTGGAAGTGCCTCAGACGCAGCCACCGAAGCAGCTGATCTATCTGCCAGTACTGGTATTGCTGATGGCGCTGGCCTGGTGGCAACGTCGCCGTCGTCAGCCTGTACAGCCGTTAAGCAGCGCCACTGACGTCGGCTGATTGAACGCACCGGTTGTGGTGGCAACCGGTGCTTTTTCGCAAAGGAGTAGCACGATGTTTGCAAAAGTTCTGGTCCCGATTGATCTGGCTGAGCTGGATTTCGCCCATAAAGCGCTTGAACTGGCCGTACGTGAAGTGACTGCCAGCCAGGGTGAGTTGCACCTGATTGCGGTGGTACCCGGGTTTTCTAATACTATGGTCGCCTCGTTTATCAGTGAGAAAGAGCATCATGATGTACTGGCGCGAGTGGCAACCCAGCTGAAAGCCTTTGCTACCGATAATATCCCCGCAGGCATTCACACCACACTGCGTGTGCGTCAGGGGTCTCCGGCAGAAGAAGTAAACCGTTACATCAAGGAAGAGGCGATCGAGCTGGCCATTATGCGAGCGCATCATCGAACCAAAGTAGGTGAGTTTTTACTCGGTTCGGTCTCTTCCCGTGTTGTTGAACGGGCCCGGTGTTCAGTGGTGGTTCTGAAAAACTGAACGGGTAATCAGCGAGAATTAATTTTTCCGCTGTGCCGCCGATAACCGGAGAATATTGCAGTAAATCGACAGGATTCAGTAAGAAATTCTGTCATTGTTGCTTTAGGGTTAAAGCCCTTAATAAGAATTCATACTCACGGCCAGATTCACTTGTATTGCTGGCCGTCAGTCGAAAAAATGGTTACCGCCAGCCTATGGAAGAGGCGGTAATTCTAATAACAACATCAGTGTATTCGGGTTGAAAAAACAGATCATGTCCGACCGACCATGTGATAACCAGAAAGTACTGGCACAGTTGACCGAGCTTTTTAACGAAAAACTTGCCGCGCCGGCAGCCAAAACCGTCGCGCAGTTTGCCCAGCAGTATTTCCAGGCATCGACCCAGGAAGAACTGAGTGAGCGTAAGCTTGAGAACCTGTACGGAGCAACTCTTTCCTGCTGGCAGTTCTTGCAGAGTTTCTCTGCAGAGCAGGCTAAAATCCGTGTTTATAACCCGGATCTTGAACAGCACGGTTGGCGCGCCCAGCACACCGTTATCGAAATTCTGCAGTCTGATATGCCGTTCCTGGTGGACTCTGCCCGCATGGCACTGAACCGCCGTGGTCTGGCAATTCATACCATTCACAACGCCGTACTGCGCACCAGCCGTGACGCTGACAAGCTGGTGACACTGGCTGAGCCTCAGGATGAGCATCGCCGTGAATCTGTGATTTACATCGAAGTTGATCGGACCTCGGATGCAGATGAGCTCAAGGCGATTGCCGCCTCGCTGGCAGAAGTGCTCACCTATGTAGCTGCTTCTGTTGAAGATTATCCGCAGATGATTGCCAAAGCACAGCAGATGCAGACCGAGCTGGCCGCGCAGGATGATGCTGCAGCCGTCGAGGCCAAGGCCTATGTTGACTGGATGCTGGATGACCGCTTCACCTTCCTGGGCTATGACGAAGTGGCTATCACCCATGACGGTGACGAAGTTAATGTCAGCCGGGTTGAAGGCGCTGAACTGGGCACCATCAAACTGCTGATCCAGTCTGGCAAAGGCCCCTCTCTGGGCGGACTGCGTGCCGAAGAGCGTGAGCTGTTGCTGGAACCGACGGTACTGGCACTGGGTAAAGACAATCTGCGTGCCATGGTGCACCGCCCGGCCTACCGCGAACGTGTCGTGATCAAGCGTTTTGATGAAGCGGGTAACGTTGTCGGTAAGTGCCGTTTTTATGGTCTGTACACGTCCCCGGTTTACTCTGAAAATCCATCGCTGATTCCAGTGTTGCGCCAGAAAGTGGCGGCCGTACTGAAAGCAGCTGGCTTTGAAGCTGGCGGTCATAACGCCAAAGCGCTGACCCAGATCATGCATGATCTGCCACGGGATGAACTGTTCCTGTCCAGCGAAGATGAACTGCTGGAAACGGCGATGGGCATCTTTGGTCTGCAGGAACGCCGCCGTGCTCGCCTGCTGGTCCGTCGTGACCGACTGAATCAGTTTGTTACCTGCCTGTATTTCGTGCCGCGTGATATTTTCAACACCGCGCTGCGTATCCAGGTGCAGGAACTGCTGTGCAACGCCTACCAGGCGGATGATGCCGAGTTTACGACTACCTTCAGTGAATCCATTCTGGCACGGGTACAGTTTGTACTGCGTGTTAACCCGGACAACCGGGTTGAGGTTGATCTGGCTGAGCTGGAAGCCAGCGTGATTGAAGTATCGCGCAGCTGGTCTGATGAACTACACGGAGCTCTGGCTGAAATCCGTGGTGAAGAGAAGGGTAACCGGCTGTTCAATGGCTACCGCAACGCCTTCACCAGCGCCTACCGTGAGCACTTCAGTGCCAGCAGTGCAGTGTACGATGTGCAGCGCATTGAAGCGCTGAGCCCTGAAAACCCGGTGACCATGAGCTTCTATCGGGTACTGGAACAGAGCCAGGATCTGCTGCGCTTCAAACTGTTTAACGAAAGCACGCCACTGATCTTGTCTGATGTGATTCCGGTACTGGAAAATCTCGGCATGCGCGTGGTGGGTGAACACCCATACGAAGTACGCCGGACGGACAACAAGAGCTTCTGGATCCATGATTTCACGCTGATTTATCAGGGCGGTGAAGCGGTGGTGCTGGAGGATGTAAAAGATGTCTTCCAGGGTGCGTTTGGCAGCATCTGGAGCGGCCATGCGGAAAACGACGAGTTTAACCGTCTGGTTATCGGCGCGAACCTGAGCTGGCGTGAAGTGGCGATGCTGCGTGCTTATGCCCGCTACAGCCGTCAGATCCGTTTTGGTTTCTCCCAGCCTTATATCGCTGACACCCTGGCGCGCCATGTACAGGTATCCAAGCTGCTGGTGGCACTGTTCCGTGCCCGTTTCCAGCCGAATCGCCAGGGCGGTGAGAAAGTCAGCGCTGTAGCTGAGCGTATTGAAACCAGCATCATTGATGCGCTGGAAAAAGTTGATAACCTCAACGATGACCAGATCCTGCGCCGCTTCCTGGAACTGATCAAAGCAACATTGCGTACCAACTACTTCCAGACTGACGCAAATGGTGCGCTGAAGGATTACTTCTCCTTCAAGCTGAATCCACGTGCGGTTGCCGGTATTCCATCACCCCGGCCGATGTTCGAAGTCTTTGTCTACTCGTCAAGAGTTGAAGGTGTGCACCTGCGTGGCGGTAAAGTCGCCCGTGGTGGCCTGCGCTGGTCTGATCGACTGGAAGATTACCGCACCGAAGTACTGGGTCTGGTAAAAGCACAGCAGGTTAAAAACGCCGTTATCGTACCGGTTGGCGCAAAAGGTGGCTTCGTTGCCAAGCAGCTGCCAACCACCGGTGGCCGTGAAGCCTTCCAGGCGGAAGGGATTGCCAGCTACCAGATCTTTATCAGCGCACTGCTGGACATCACCGATAACCTGGTTGCTGGTGAAGTGGTACCACCGCGGGAAGTGGTTCGCCATGATGAAGACGACCCGTACTTCGTTGTTGCTGCCGATAAAGGCACCGCTACGTTCTCCGACATCGCCAACGCGATCGCTGAAGAACGTGGTTTCTGGCTGGGCGATGCGTTCGCCTCCGGTGGTTCTCAGGGTTACGACCATAAAGGCATGGGCATCACCGCCCGTGGCGCATGGGAGTCGGTGAAACTGCACTTCCGTGAACTGGGCCTGGATACTCAGAGCGAAGAGTTTACCGTGATTGCGGTCGGCGATATGGCCGGTGATGTCTTCGGTAACGGTATGCTGCTGTCGGAAAAAATCCGCATGTGTGCAGCGTTCAACCATATGCACATCTTCATTGATCCGAACCCGGATGCGGCCAGCAGCTTTGTTGAACGTGAGCGCATGTTCGCGCTGCCACGCTCAGGCTGGGAAGATTACAACGCCGAACTGATTTCTGAAGGCGGCGGTATTTTCTCCCGCGCGGCCAAGTGGCTGGATATTTCGCCACAGATGAAAGCACGCTTTGATATCAAAGAAGATCGCCTGTCGCCGAATGACCTGATCACCGCGCTGCTTAAAGCCCCGGTTGATCTGGTCTGGAACGGCGGTATCGGTACGTACGTTAAGGCAACCAGCGAAAGCCATGCCGATGTGGGCGACAAAGCCAACGATTGCCTGCGTATTAACGGCAACCAGCTGCGCTGTAAAGTGCTGGGCGAGGGCGGTAACCTGGGCTTCACCCAGCAGGGCCGTATTGAGTTTGGCCTGATTGGCGGCAAGTCCAACACTGACTTTATCGATAATGCCGGTGGCGTAGACTGTTCTGATCACGAAGTTAACATCAAAATTTTGCTCAACGAAGTGGTTGCCAACGGTGATATGACCGTTAAACAGCGCAACAACCTGCTGCGCGAGATGACCGATGAAATCTCCGATCTGGTACTGCAGAACAACTACGAGCAAGCCCAGGCTCTGAGTATCGCCTGGACGCATTGTCGTCGTTCCATGGATGAATACATCCGCCTGATCAACCGTCTGGAAGCCGATGGCAAGCTGGACCGTGAACTGGAGTTCCTGCCATCTAACGATGTGCTGCAGGAACGTAAAGCCAGCGGCGAAGGCCTGACGCGGCCCGAACTGTCAGTGCTGATTTCCTATGTGAAAGCAGAACTGAAAGAAGAGCTGATCGATTCCTGGATCAACAGCGATGCCCACCTGAGCAGCGAAATCATGACCGCGTTCCCGCAGCGTCTGGTCTCCGAGTTTGGTACTCAGGTTGAAGAACACCGCTTGCGCCGTGAAATCATCGCCACCCAGATCGCCAACCACATGGTTAACACCATGGGTATCACCTTTGTAGAGCGCCTGGCGCAAAGCAGCGGTGCCAGCCTGGACGACTGTGCGGCATCCTTCGTTGTCGCCCGTGATGTGTTTGGCATCGACGCGCTGTGGCAGCAGATTGAAGCACTGGATAACCAGGTGCCTTCCGAACTGCAGCAGAAGATGATGAGCGACCTGACCCGTATGCTGCGCCGCGCCGCCTACTGGTTCCTGCGTAATCGTCGACCATCAGTGGATGTCGCCGGTACCGTGGCGCTGTTCCGCCCAGGTATTGAACAGATCTCCAGCCAGATGGCTGAACTGATCAAAGGTGAGCCGCTGGACGCCTGGCGCAAAATGCACAACGAGCTGGTTGAAGCCGGTGTGCCGGATGCGCTGGCCGGTGTCGTTGCCGGTGCTGACAGCCTCTACTCGCTGCTGGGTATTATCCAGGCCGCTGAAGAGACTCAACAGCCACTGGAGCATGTTGCACAGATCTACTTCGGTCTGGGTGATCATCTGGAACTGCACTGGTTCGACCAGCAGGTGAAAGATATTGACGTCACCAACCACTGGCAGTCCATGGCCCGTGATGGTTTCCGTGAAGATCTTAATAACCATCAGCAGGCGATTACCGCCAGTGTTTTGCGCAGCTCTGAAGAGAGTGAAGAAAGCGATGCGCTGGTTAGCCGCTGGCTGAGCGACAACGACGTACTGCTGGCGCGCTGGCAACGTCTGCTGGGCGAAATTCGCTCCAGCTCGGTTCAGGATTTTGCCATCTTTACCGTGGCAATTCGTGAGCTGCTTGAGCTGGCCCTGGCCAACTCATAAGCACTACGTAATACGCAGTACCGGTGGTGGCCGAGGTCAGGCCACCACCGCTTTAAACTAAACCTATTTGATTAACTAACAGACTGATACAACAACCGCCATGACAAGCATGAATGCATTTCGTCCGCTCGCACCAATCCACTTCGTCCACAAAATCCGCGAAGTTGCTGCAAATAGCTGGTGGGTTTACCGCCACGAAATCGGCGTAGACGGCTACCTGAAGCCGATGCCCCGCGTTGTATTCTTTGGCCGTAATCAGGATGAGGTTGACCAGTGGGTCTTGTTACAGAAAGAAGAACAGAACATGTTCGTGCTTTCTGATAACTAAACCTTAGCGTTACCAACCCCAATGAATTTTGCCTGCTGACACCCTCTCCCGTCAGCAGGCTCACTTTCATGGGGCACTGTCTAGATCGATTTCAGGCTGCACTGGGGTTCCGTGGTCCATCGGTTTAACTGGCTTTCGCAGTGTTCCATGTTCTTTATTGCAGTAGCGATGCTGCGATCTCAAGCCGCAAGGCTTACCAATACTCACTCTTGCTGGCGAACTTGCCAACCCCGGTTCTTTGAACCGGGGATGTTTTTCTGTGCACTTGCTACTTTGAGCTACGGCTGACTACCGATACGTCTTTTCCCGAAACCACAGATTCACCGCCCACTTCTCGCCCTCAACAACCGGCAAGCCGCCGTGCAGGCTGTCCGGGTGGCGCAGGGTTGTGCCCGGGTGGCAGTTGTGAAATATCACCATATGCCCCTGTTGTGCCGCAACCTCAAGGTTCAGTTTTGGAAAGCCGGTGCCGCCACCCTGGCTGACGGTATTCAGGTAGAGCAGGCAGGTAACCAGCCGTTGACCACCTCGCTGCATGCAGCGGGCACCCCGTTCGGTGGTTGCATCCCAGGCATCATAATGGGCGGCATACTCCTGTGTTTTCCCGTAATGAATGACCTGGAAAGATTCGGCCTGAATCAGCTCGATGCCTACCAGCTGGCTGATACGCTGAGCCAGTTTTAGCAGATCAGGATGATGGTCATGGGGAATCCAGCAGTTCTGCCCCGTGCGGCCCAGGCTGGTGACCCCGGCTTCAGTGGCGCTGACGGTTGCCCGCTTCAGCCGGGACTCGGCGGCATCAATAATCATCTGCGCATCTTGCGCTGAAATAAAATCCTCCAGCAGGTACACCGCAGGGGTGTCGTTGAGTTGTTGGCCGGATGGGTACTGGACTGGAATCTGGATCACTGCGGGCTCCTTTAGTGGGCCGTGTGACAATGCCCTGCACAACAACTCAGCGTTGTGACAGGGCGTGTGAATAAGAGCGCTCAGTTCTTGTTCATAATGCGGTTTTTGTTGGTCAGCAGCGCTTCGGCAACGGCTTCGAGGGTGTCTTCATCGGCCTCGGGGTTGCCGACGACCAGTACATCGGTGCAGGGCGCTTCGATTTTTTCATCGGAGAAAAAGCCCTTGGCAACCTTGACGTCACGAAACTCATACACCGGCTCGCCGGAGGGTAATTTATCGTTGAGATCGTAATCGTCCAGCGAGATCAGTTTCAGGCCGCTGCCTTTTTTCATGACCGTTTTCAGGTATTTGTTTTCCATATTGCCTTCAGCGGTCACCCACATAAAGGCATCGTAGCGGCCCGTAGTCAGCCCGGCCAGGGCACGGATACCGCCTTTATTGAATACGCTGGCGGTACTGTAGTCCGATTCCAGCTGGGTCATATACTTCCAGCTGGCAGCGGAGCCGGAGGTCACCGGGCCGACGGCGATCCTGATGCCCTTGTTACCCAGGTCATCTTCCTCGCTAATCGGCCCTTTTTCCGGCACAGCCACAAACGCACACTCTTTACCCAGTGTCCCCAGAATTTCGATATTATTCTGCAGGCCGGTATTTTTGCTGCGCCAGTACATCAATGCATCAGCCTGAGTAAAGCCGATTTCAGCCTCGCCAGCAGCGACCCGGTTCAGGTTATCAATCGAGCCTCTGGTTTGCAGAACCGGCAGTTTAATCCCATGTTCGCGCAGGATGCTGGAGATATTGTTACCAAATACATCGTGATAGGTCAGCCCTTTTTTACCGGTGGCGATGCCATTGGCAAAGGCCGGGGCTGAGCTTAGCAGCGCAGTGGCCGTCATTGCAGCAAGTAGACGTTTGATCGACATAACAGCTCCCTGTGTTGGGTGTATCAAAAACAGTGGTCAGGCTTAGCCTGACAGGCAGGGCAGTATGATACAGCCGGTGTGAGGGCTCTGTCTTTAACGCGCGATATGCCTGTCTGACTGGCAGCTGTTTGCGAGGCCACCTATTTGCGTTAAAAGCTCTACTGATCCAGATCATCAATTGTACAAAGAATAGTCTGTATAAATATCTGGCTTGATTGCAGCTTTTAGGAAGATGAACTTAGTCGCCTGATAGTCGCCATACAATAATTATAATAAGGACGTTGATCGTATGATTAGAACAATAAAGGCTCGACTGGCAACCGCAAACATCCTGTTCAGTATTTTACTGTTATCTGTCACCATCTTCCTTGCCCTCAATATATATCTGCCACGCTATGAGCGTTCGCAGGGGCTCATTGCGATTGATGATATCAGCAACCTGATCATCAAAGCAGCAGGCCAGCAGGCGATTGAACGTGGCGTCACCAACGGGGCGATGAGTCAGGCGCGTAAAAAGGGCCGTGCGGATAGTAGTTTGCTCAATAACATCCAGCAACGCCGTAGCCTTGGCGATGAGGCGATGCTGGCTGCGTTTGCTAAAGCCCAGGTATTAACCGAGGTTGATTGGCTGCCAGCTTCATTTAAGCATCAGCTGGTTGCCAGTCAGCAGCAGTGGCAAGCGTTTCTGGAACTCAGACGCCAGGCTGACCAGGTTTTACAGAGCGGTAAGGGTACGCTGAGCAATAGCCAGTGGGTGAGCGGATCTACGGCAATTATTCTGGCCAATGCCAGCTTGCGTCAGGCTGCCTTTCAGCCGGTATCTAATGGCGAAACGGCCAGTTATAACAACCAGGTGATCAAGCAGGCAGCCTGGCTGGCGGCAGAGTACTCCGGCCGTGAACGGGCGTTAATGGCGGGGACTATAGGTTCAGGCCAGCCGATGCCGGCTGAAACGCGAGAGCGTTTGCTGGGCTATCGGGCCATTGTTGAGAATCAGATGGTAGTACTGAGTCAGTATGCCAGTGCAACAGCACAGCGTGACCCTGGGTATGGTGACGCCTGGAGTCAGGTTGAGCAGACGTTCCTGGGCAGCTATCAATTATTACGTAAAGAACTGCACAAGTCTGCCTTGAGTGGGGACTACCCGATCAGTGTGGCCAATTGGCTGGAGCGCTCGACAACCGCCATTAATACGCTGTTGCAGTTAGGTGAGGCCGCCAGCCATAGTGCCATTGAGGCCGTGCAGCAGGATGTGGCCAGCAGCCAGCGAGCACTCTTTATCAGTTGTGGGCTGATCGCTTTTGTTGCCTTGCTGGCGCTTGGCCTGAGTCTGCTGGTAACCGGCATTGTGCGTCGTCTAAATATGCTGACTGAAACGATTACTGAGATCGAGAGCGGTAATAACCTGACTTTGCGGCTACAGGACCATAATCATGATGAACTGAGCCGTATTGGCCGTGCCCTGAACAGTATGTTTGAGCGCTTTCATGATGATTTACACCACTTACGCGATATATCCGAGCAGGTCAGCGCGTCAGCGCAACAGCTGGCAAGCCGTTCCAGTACCAGCCGTACTCATATGGATCAGCAATATTCAGAGATTCAGACCGTGGCTACAGCAATGGAGCAGATGCTGATAGCGGTTGATGAGGTGGCACAGGCCACGACACAAACCGCAGTGTTGACGGGTGAAGCTGAACAGCATGCTGTTGACAGCAAGTCAGTACTTAATAGCTCCTTGAGTACCATTAATAATGTTGCCACTGAAGTGTCGTCCAGTGGCGAATTTATTAAAAAGCTGGAGCAGCAGACGGGAGACATTACCACCATTTTACAGGTGATCAGTGGCATTGCTGAACAGACTAATTTGCTGGCGTTGAACGCTGCTATTGAGGCGGCTCGCGCCGGGGATCAGGGACGCGGCTTTGCTGTCGTGGCTGATGAGGTGCGGGCTCTGGCACATAACACCCAGCAATCCACAGAAAGTATTGAAACGATGATACATACCCTGCAAAGCTCTGCGAACCAGGCTGTACAGGCCATGGAGCGCAGTACAGGGGAAGCGAGCGAGGGCGTTGAGAAAAGCCAGAAAGCCAGTGCCACGCTGGAAGACATTGCCCGGTTGATGAGTGAAATTAATCAGATGTCGTCCCGTATTGCTACCAGTGCTGAACAGCAAAGTAGCAGCACCGGGGAAATCACCAGCAGTATCAATAATATAAATAGCCTTGCCCAGCAGAACTCTGATGGTGTTGCTGAAGCCGAAGGCGCCAGCCGTAGTTTGCGTGACCTTGCCGAGCGGATGAACGGTATGGTGGGCAAGTTTCAGCTGTGAGCCATACTGCCTTTACGCTGCTGTGATTTTATAACACCGACCCGTAAATTGTACCTGCCAGCAGGTTATAGTGGGCAACAACCCGGTTGTTGTCGAGTGTGAAGGAGTTAACGGTGGTGGAAGTAACAGTATTTCAGGCAATCAATATGGACCGTAACCAGCGCCAGCGGGTCGATACTGCCGCGCTGGACTGGCTGACCTCACCCGCGGCGGGGGTGATGCGTAAACCGCTGGAACGTGAGGCGGCGGAAAGCGGCCAGGTCACCAGTATTGTGCGCTATGCAGCGGGGACTTTTTTCCCGGCCCATCATCATCCTGGCGGTGAAGAGATTCTGGTGCTTAGCGGCACCTTTGAGGATGAACATGGCTGTTACCCGGCGGGGAGTTACTTTCGTAATCCACCGGGTTCCTCTCATTCGCCGGGCAGCAGCGAGGGCTGTGAGTTGCTGGTGAAACTGAATATGTTCCAGCGCGATGATCTGCAACCGGTGAATATTGATACCACGACTCAACCCTGGTTACCGGGGCTGGTGGCGGGGCTCAGTGTGATGCTGCTGCATCAGTTTAATGGTGAGCAGACCGCACTGGTGCGCTGGCAGCCGGGTAGCCATTTCTCCCGCCATTCTCATACCGGTGGCGAAGAGATCTATGTAATTGACGGCGTGTTTGAAGATGAACATGGTCGCTACGGGGCCGGCAGCTGGCTGCGCTCACCGGATAACAGTGAGCATCAGCCGTTCAGTGAGCAGGGCTGTACGATCTGGGTGAAAACCGGCCATCTGACCCATCTGCTGGGCTGAGCCGACCGGTTAGCTGCGTCGGGCCACTTTCTGTGCCTGGCGCTGTAGCCGGTACATCGATTGATAACGGCCATCATCCAGCGCCATCAGCTGGCTGTGATTCCCCCGTTCGCAAACCTCTCCCTGATTCAGCACCAGAATCTGATCGGCCTGCTTAATGGTGGACAGCCGGTGCGCGACGATAATCAGGGTGACTTTGCCGTGCAGTTCCTGCAGCGCCTGTTGCACCACCTGTTCGGTTTCGCTATCGACATTGGCGGTAGCTTCGTCCAGCAGCAGAGTTTTTGGCGAGGCAGCCAGGGCGCGGGCGATCACCAGCTGCTGGCGCTGGCCGGTGGACAGGCGGGTGCCACGCTCGCCCAGCTCTGTCTGATAACCCTCGGTCAGCTGGCTGATCATGCCGTGCAGGTGCGCCTGGCGGGCGGCCGTTTCGATGGCGTGGTTACTCAGGTCTCGGCCCATATCGATATTGTCGCGGATACTGCCCGCGACAATAAACGGCTCCTGTGGAATCAGCCCGACCCCTTCACGCAGCAGGTCATGGCCAAATTGCGCCAGTGGCTGATCATCCAGTTCAATACTGCCCTGAGTCGGCTGATAAAAATTCAGCAGCAGGCTGAGCAGGGTGCTTTTGCCACTGCCCGTATGGCCAACGACAGCGTAGAACTGGCCCGGTTCGATGGTGAAATTCAGCCCGTTGAGCACCGGTTTATCCGCCTGATAGGCAAAGTGCAGATCACGGACGGCAACTTTGCCCGCTGTCACTTGCGCCTGGCTATGGCTGAACTGCTGTGTTGGTTCGTCCAGCAGGCGGTTAACCCGTTCTCCAGCCACCATGGCCTGCTGGTAAAGGTTAAAGCGCTGGGTGATCTCGGCCAGCGGTTCGGTGAAACGGCCCAGAAAACTGAGAAAGGCATAGAGCACCCCCACTTCGGCCACCCCGGCCTCCACCTGCAAGCCAAACAGCCACACCACCGCAACCAGCACCAGTACGCTGAGCAGATCAATGGCCGGGCGCAGCAGGGCGGCGCTGGCGCGGATGCTGCTCATCCGGGCGCGGTAGTAGTGCTGGTTGACGCCATCAAAGCGCTGGCTGAAGCGCTGTTGCTGGTTGCAGGCCTGCAGTACTGACATCCCGGCAATGGACTCGCTCAGCTGGGCGTTGATATCCGAGCGCAGACTGCGGGCTTTTTGCACCGCTGCACCGCTGAATTTCTCATACAGAAAAATCACCCCGAACACCGTCGGAATCAGCACCAGTGCGGCCAGCATCAGCTGGCTGTCGAGCAGGGCCATGGCGATCAGAATGCCGATCAGCAGCATCAGGTTGCCCAGTACCACCGACAGAAACTGGACGTAGAGGTCTTTGATGGCTTCGGTGTCGTTGGTGATCCGGCTGACCAGCTGACCACTCATGGCGGTGTCGAAATAGCGCATGGGCAGTTTCAGGGTGTGGGCGAATACCCGCTCACGGATATCCTGCACCGCGTTCAGGGCGATCTCGGTAAAGCCCAGTGTTTGTCGGTAGCCCAGCCAGGCGGCCCCGGCCTGGCTGAACAGATATCCGGCCAGCAGCACCAGCAGCATGGTGCCGTCGAGCTGCTGCGGGATCAGGTAGTCATCAATAAATACCTTGGCCAGCAGTGGCCCGGTTACGTCCAGTGCCGTGGCGACCAGCAGTAACAAGACACTGCGGATCAGCAGTGGCCGGTCGCGCCACAGGTAACCGCTGAGCAGCTTGAACGCGCTGCGGCTCCGGCTGCTGCGGTGGTCAGGGGTCTGTTCAGTCGTCATCCAGGCTGGCCTCCAGTTGCTGATAGGTCCACATCCGGCTGTACCAGCCATCACTTTGCAGCAGTTGCTGATGGTTGCCACGCTCGGCGATCTGGCCATGGCTGAGGACAATGATTTCGTCGGCCTGCTGTACCGCTGAGAGCCGGTGGCTGACGATCAGACAGCTGCGGCCGCTGTCGCTTTGCCGCTGGGTATCCAGTGCCGCCAGAATCTGTTGTTCGGTCTGCACATCCACCGCTGAGAGGGCATCGTCCAGTACCAGAACAGAGGCCTGACTGAGCAGCGCCCGCGCGATTGTGAGTCGCTGACGCTGGCCCCCGGACAGGGTGACCCCGCGCTCGCCGACGGCGGTCTGATAACCGGCAGGGAAGCCGACAATATCATCGTGCAGGGCAGCTAGCCGGGCCACCTGCTCAATCTCGTCCTGATCGGCATCGGGGTGACTGAGGGCGATATTGTCAGCGATACTCAGGCTGAACAGGAAATTGTCCTGGGGGACATAGGCAAACTGGCGGCGCAAGCTGTCCAGACTGAGCTGGGCCAGTGGCGTATCGCCCAGGGTAATCGTGCCGGGTTCGCACTCCCACTGACGCATCAGTAACTGCAACAGGGTGGTTTTACCCGCCCCGGTGGGGCCGACAATGGCCAGGGTTTTACCGGGAGCCAGCTGCAAATCGATGCTGTGCAGGATATCGGGGCCATCGGCTGTGTATCGAAAGCTCAGTTGCTGACAGTGCAGGGCACTGTGCTGAGCGCTTTGCTGGCCCTGATCATCGATGCTGTCCGGGGTTTTCAGCAAGGCATCGACCCGTACCATGGCGGCGCTGCCACGCTCGATAATGTTCAGCAGCCAGCCAAAGGCCCACATCGGCCAGATCAGCTGGCCCATATAGATAGTAAAGCTGGTGAGCTGGCCGACGGTCAGTTCATTGTGCCAATAGAGGTAACCACCAAAACTCAGCGTTAGCAGCATGGCTCCGGTCAGCGCCAGGTAGATCAGTGGTTCGTACAGCGCTTCACTGCGGGCAACCTGAAAGCTGGTGTCGGCGGCTTTGCGCGCCAGCTGGTTGAACTGCTCGGCTTCGGCCGCTTCACGGCCCATCGCTTTAACCAGCCGGATACCAGACAGCGCTTCCTGGGTTTTATCATTCAGATCCGAGAACCGTGCCAGGGCCTGCTGAAACTGCTGGTGGACGCTGACCGAGATGCGGTAAAAACCCCAGCCCATGAATGGAAACGGTAACAGGGCGACCAGTGTCAGCCGCCAGTCGATCAACGTCAGCATCATGATTAATACCAGCACGAACGTCAGCAGGCCATCAAAAGCGGACAGTACGCCTTCCCCGGCGGCCACTTCGATGGCGTCGATATCATTGGTGGCGCGGGCCATCAGATCACCGGTGCCTTGCTGGCTGTAAAACACCGAACCAAGCCGGGTCAGGCGCTGGTAAAACTGTTTTCGCAGCAGGCTGCCCAGCCGGTAGGAGGTGCCGAACAGTACCAGCCGCCAGCCAAAACGCAGGCCGTAGATCACCAGCGCCATGGCCAGCAGCAGCCACAGTTTATCGGTAACGGCTGCCAGCTCGCCTGCGGCGATCAGCTGATCAATGGTGGTGCCGATCAGCCAGGGCACAGCGGTGTTCAGCAGGGCGACACAGGCCAGCATCGCCATGGCCAGCAGATAGGTTTGCCAGTGCTGGCGGAAGAAACCGCGTAGTTGCAGAAACAGTCGCATAATAGATGAGGTCTGCGTGAGTCAGGTAGCTGACAGGGTGAACGGGTTACGGGTGTGGGGCAAGGGCCGGGGGGGATTTCATTGGTGCCCCGTCGCCCTGAATTGAGTCGGCGGGGTGTTACGTCGAATCGTCGCCGTTTTGCCCAGGGCCCGTATCGATCGTACGGCTATCCAGACACTCAGATAGCGAACTGGAAGCGGATTTCGCCTTCTTCATCGGTAAGCCAGCGACCGCCGAGTTGCTGGCAAAGCTGGCGGGCATTACTGAGCAGCAATTGCTGCCAGTCATCGGCACTGCTGGCTGCTGGCAGGCCGCTGGTCTGTCGAATCTGCACGATCAGCTGGCCGGGCTGAGCGGCGGGTAGCAGGCTGAATTTGAGGTCTTCACCCTCGGCGCGCAGGATGGCCAGTTCCAGACAGGTGAGCAGCAAGTGCTGCAGGGTGTCGGGCTGGCTGTTGATCTGACGGGGCAGGTCGGGGCTGAGGTGGCTGTCCAGCAGCCAGCCTTCGCGCCGGGTCTGCGGCAGGAATATCTGCATCAGTGGGTCGCACAGGGTGGCCAGCTCAACCAGGTGGATATTGTCGTTATGCTCTGTTGGCAGGCTGAGCTGGCTGCAGCTGTTGTGCAACCGTTGCTGCTGACTGTGCAGATCCTGCGCCATATCCCGTGCCATGGGGCTCAGCTCCAGCCTTTGTAGTCGGGCGCTTTGCTTCAGCAGGGTGCTGGACTGCTGCTGCAGTTGCTGGCCAAGGCTGTGCAGTTTCAGGCTGTTTTCCGGATGGCTGGCTTCAGACGCAGGCGGGTGCTGGTGACGGGCGTTGTCGATATCCCGATAGGCGCGCAGGGAGACGACAACAGCGGTCAGCAGCCGTGAGGCCGACAGCTCGGCCTTGCTCAGGTAGTCGTTGATATCGTGATTAACAATCACATCGGCTTCCGGGGCGTAACCGGGGTGGCCGGTGCGCAGGATGATCCGCACATGACGGTTGCCCAGCTCTTGACGAATGTACTCCACCAGTTGCAGCCCGGCATTATCCGTTTCCATCACCACATCCAGCAGAATCAGCGCGATATCCGGGTGTTCTGCCAGCATCCGGCGGGCCTGTTCGCCGCTCATGGCACTGAGCAGCTGAATGGGCCGTTGCTCAAATTCATAACCACGAAAGATCATCCGGGTGATGCCGTGGATACCTTCTTCATCATCGACAACCAGAACTTTCCAGGATGCTTGAGGTGCTGTCATGGGGTGTGTTGCTCAGCCTGCAGGGTAAAGGGCTATTGTGCCAGTTTAGCGGTCAGCCGGGCCAGCTGTTTTACTTTGGTCGTAGCGCCCCACTGCTGATAACACTGCTCGGCCTCGGCCAGGCAGAACCGCGCCAGCCGGCGCTGGCCGCTGGCAAGCAGGTGGTCGGCGTAGCGTTCATAACACAGGCCACGGTGATGCAGGGCGGGCTGCTGTTCGCTGTCGCGAATGGCACGCTCAAAGGCCTGCTCGGGCTGCTGCTGATCGAGCCGGGCGCGTTCGGCGCACAGCAGGCTGTGCTGAGCGCTGAAATTTTCCGGGCAATGGCGGGCCCAGTGCTCCAGCCGGGAGCTGATCTGAGCGACCTGCTGGGCGCGGCGACGGGCCAGCTGGCCACGGGGCTGAGCCTGGATCAGCCGCATCAGGCCGGTGCTGAACAGCGCTTCGGCCAGCCCGAAGCTGCCCGCTAGCTGCTGTTCCAGTGGGATTTCCCAGTTAAACAGTGTCGGCCAGTGTTGCTGCTGGTCGAGCAGGAGGGCGCTACTGATCAGTGCTACCCCCTGCCAGCCATCACTGTATTGAAGTGCGGGAAAGGGCGCATCTTCGGTCAGTTGCTGGACCAGCAGTCCAGCGGATTGTTGTACCAGGGGTTCAGTGGGCAGCGGGTGGGCCAGCTCGGCTAGCGGGCTACCGCTGAGCCAGGCCAGGTTGCTGTCAACCAGCACGGCCTGTTGTGCGGTCCAGCTGTCCGGGCTGCTGAGCTGGCGGGCCTGTTGCAGTTGCTGGCGGCTGTCACTGAGCGGGTTGAACCAGTGGCTGACCCGACAGCCCTGGATCAGATGGGCAGTGGCGGCGATGGCCGGTTGAGTGCCGCTGGCCGCTGGCTGTGTCGCCCGCAGTAAGCCCTCAGTGGAGAACTGGCGGGCCAGGGGTTCATCAGCACAAAACCAGCTGGCTACCCAGGCGTAACTGATAAAAGCGAAGGGCGTCTGGGCGCTGTGGCCATGCTGCAGCGTCAGTTCGGTCATCCGGGTGATGGCGCAGGCGGCCAGCAATGGCCGGGCCTGTTGCTGTGCCAGCAGGCTGATCTGCTCACACAGCGCCAGCACCTGCTCGATCAATGGATTATCCAGTGCGTTCAGCTGGTCCAGTGCATGGTTACTCAGCTGTTGCTCGATTCGTTCCAGCTGCTGGAGTAGCTGACGCAGGGCGATGTTGTCCTGGCTGGGCAGGGGCTGGTCGAGCAGCGCCAGCGTCTGGCAGAGCAGTGCCAGCGCCGGTTCAGGTTGCTGTTGTTGCTGCCAGAGTTCCGCTTGCAACAGCGCCTGGCGGGCCTGTAATACCGGTGTTGCCAGGTTGAGCTGTTGTGCCTGCTCCAGCTGATCCAGGCTCTGCTGACAGGCCTCAGGCTGGCTGGCCAGTAGCTGGTAGCGGGCGATCGTCAGGCAGGTCTGCTGTTGCGCTGTCGGTTCGGTTTGCCAGCGCTGCTGCTGCTGGCTGTACGCGATCGCGGCGCTGTACTGGCCATAGTGTGCGCACTGCTCGGCAGCCTGCTGGTTCAGTGTAATCAGTTGTGGGTGACGGCCCGGGGGGGCGTTGTGTAACTGATTGAGATGGTAGAGCACTGCGCCTGCGGGGGGCTCTGGCTGTGCGAGCAGGGCGTCAGCCAGTTGCAGGTGGCGTTGCTGCTGGCAATCGACAGACTGAGCCTGCAGCAGCAGATCACGGGTGTGGGGGTGGGTAAAGCTGAACCTGTTGACGTTGTGAGCATGCTCGGTCTCGGGCAGGACCAGCGCCCGCTGCTGGGCAGGCCAGAGGTGGATGGCCAGTCGCGCCAGTGGGTTACTGCTGGCCTGGGCCAGCAGATTAAGGTCAAACTGCATACCACACAGGGCGGCCCACTCCAGCAGGGTCAGGTTGAAGCGGCTCAGTTGCGCCAGCCGCTGGCGGATTTCACTGTCGACATCCTGTTGCTGATACCAGTGTGCCGGGGGTTGTGGGTTGGCCTTTGGCGGGTCAGGGTGTTGCAGGGCCAGCGGTTTGAGCTGAGCACGGTAATGGCTGGGGGCAACGCCCATCCAGCGTTTGAAGGCCTTCTGAAAGGCAGACTGGTTAGAAAAACCGAGCTGGAAGGCGATTTCGCCGAAGCTGAGCTGGCCGCGCTGGATCAGCTGCAGGCATTGCTCGCGGCGGGTCTGATCATAGACATCCTGAAAACTGGTGCCCAGCTGGCCCAGTTTTCGCTGCAGGGTCCGCAGGCTAAGGTTCACGGCGTCGGCGATCTGGTCGCGGCGCACACAGCCCTCACCGTCAGCCAGCTGGCGACGGATCAGGTGGCGGGTCTGAGCGATCAGGGCGCTACGCTGAGCACTGCTGCTGAGCAGGCTGTCGGCAAACTCACGGTGCAGCTGGTGCATCTCGTTGTTGGCGTCCAGGCAGGCCAGACTGAGGTAGTCAGTACTCAGCAGCAGCCGGTTGTGGGGCGCGTCAAATAGCACCTCAGCGGCGAAAAAACGCTGCCAGGCGTGTGGGTCGTCGGGGGCGGCAAAGGTCAGTTCCAGCCGCTGGATTGGAATCTGGTGGCCGGTCAGCCAGCGCGGCCAGTTGGCCAGGCAGGCGAGGAAATACTCAGTCGGCTTGCGTGCGCTATCGTTCAGTTCCAGCGTCAGCCAGCTGCCCTCCAGCGTCTGTTCCAGCTGCAGCGCGGCCCCCTCAAACAGCAATGGCAGGTAGTCGATCAGTACCTGGTAGGCATCCTGCAAGGTAGCGGCTGAACTCATCAGAAAGCCGATGGAACCGAGCATCCGGGGCTGGGTAACCTCTCCCAGTCGCAGTGCGATCAGCGGGCTGGCGGTGGTCTGGGCCAGCCGTTCCAGCAACGGGGCGAACTGCTGGGCGGGGAATCGGGCACCGGGCTTTTCCAGCGCAGCTGGCGTGAGTTCAGCACTGGCCAGCAATGCGGTGGTATCCAGGCCATGGTGGCGGGCGAGGGTCAGCAGCGGGTCGAGCAGTTTGCCCAGGGCGCTGGGCGTGGTTTTATCTGGCATGGCAGGAGAAAAAGGTGCGCGTGAATTTTTCCTCAGGTTATCATGCCCGGTGGGTGCTTGCTGTCCTTTCGTGCCACGGGGCGGGATTTTGCGAGTCAGATGAATATAACGAGGTAGTCTGCCAGGCATGTCCCGAATCTGTTTATCCATCCTGTTGCTCTGCCTGCTGGGGCTCAGTGGCCTCAGTCAGGCGCAGACGTTGCGGGTGGGGATGCCATTGCCGGGCCAGCAGCCGTTTTTCTGGCGCGATGATGCCGGCCAGTATCAGGGCATCTATGCCGATCTGTTGCGCCAGCTGGCCCAGCAGATGGCGCTGGAACTGCAGTTTGTGCCGCTGTCTCAGGCCCGTTTACTGCGCCATTTTGAGCTGGGTGAAATCGAGCTGGAAGCCGGGGTGACCCGCCAGCCGATTGAACGGCGGGGTCTGCGGCAGGTGTCACTGTTTACCCGACCCTTCGGGCTGGTCAATGAAGTGATTATCTACCGGCCGGAATTGTCGTTTCCGGTGTTTATCCTTAAAGATCTTAAAGGTAAACGCGTAGCCACGGTACGTGGTGCCGCGGTGCCCGGCTGGCTAGTGCGGGAAGATTTTGCCAATGAGTGGCAGATCGCTCAGCGGGTACACCGGGGCTGGAACGATATTGGTCTGATGAAAGAAGCCGTGGCGCTGCATCACCAGCGCCGGGCCCGGCTGAATTATCAGATCTCACTGCCCTATGAAAGCAACCCGGTCAGCTTTCGCCTGCACCGTAGCCAGGCAGGTCTGCTGGCAGAATTTAACCGCCAGATAGAACGGCTGGAGCACAGCGGCGAGCTGGATGCGATCGTCTGCAAGTACCTGTGTGGCACCCAGTAGCGTGTCAGCCTGACGCCGTGCCGCCAGCCTTGTGCCGTAAACGGGCAGGGCTGGCGGCTGATCATGAAAATTCCTGCAAAAGATAGGGACTTACAGCGGCTGCAACTGCCCGGTGAGTGCCTTACAATACGTCCTTTCAAAAATAGCCAGTGTGCCCACCCATGCAGATTAAAGCGCCAGACCTTTTCTCCTACCCGAAATACTGGGCCGAGTGTTTCGGAACCGCGTCGTTCCTGCCCACCTCACGGATGGAGATGGCGCAACTGGGCTGGGATAGCTGTGATGTGATTCTGGTTACCGGCGATGCCTATGTCGATCACCCCAGCTTCGGCATGGCGGTGATGGGGCGGTTGCTGGAGGCTCAGGGCTATCGGGTGGGGATTATTGCCCAGCCCGACTGGCGCAGTGCGGAACCGTTTAAAGCGCTGGGTAAGCCGAACCTGTATTACGGGATAACGGCGGGCAATATGGATTCGCTGATCAACCGCTATACTGCTGATCTGCGTATCCGTCATGACGATGCCTACACCGCCGGTGGCAAGGGCGGTAACCGGCCCGACCGGGCGGTGATTGTCTATAGCCAGCGCTGTAAAGAGGCTTACCCTGATGTACCGGTCGTGCTGGGCGGAATCGAAGCCAGCCTGCGCCGTATTGCTCAGTATGATTACTGGAGTGACAAGGTACGTCGCTCGGTATTGCTGGATGCTACGGCCGATATTCTGTTGTACGGCAACGCTGAGCGGGCGGTTGTCGGACTGACTCACCGGCTGGCACGGGGCGAGGCGATCGGTGACATCACTGATCTGCGCGGTACCGCAGTGCTGCGTAAAAGCACCCCTGAAGGTTATACCGAACTGGACTCCAGCCGGATTGACTGGCCAGGCAGTATCGATAAACACCCCAGCCCCTATGAATATATCCAGGCCGACGCCTCCGAGGTGAAAGACCCGGAGAACCCACAGCCGATCAAAATTGTACCCATGCCACTGCGCCGGCGGGAGAAGGGCCTGAGTCATGCCGACTCCTGTGTCCGGTTGCCGAGCTTTGAAAAAGTTGCCAAAGACCCGGTGCTCTACGCCCATGCGTCCCGCGTGCTGCATCAGGAGTCCAATCCGCACAATGCCCGCGCGCTGGTACAGCGCCATGGTAACCGCGAGCTGTGGGTAAACCCGCCGCCGATTCCGCTGGAAACGGCGGAAATGGATCGGGTGTTCGGCATGGCCTATCAGCGGATTCCGCACCCGATGTACGAGGGCCAGCGGATTCCTGCTTATGACATGATCAAGCTGTCGATTAACATCATGCGCGGCTGCTTTGGTGGCTGTACCTTCTGTTCGATTACCGAACATGAAGGGCGCATTATCCAGAGCCGCTCCCATGAGTCGATTCTGGATGAGATCGAACAGATCCGTGACAAGGTGCCAGGCTTCACCGGCACTATTTCGGATCTGGGTGGCCCGACCTCCAATATGTACAAACTCAACTGTAATGACCCGGAGATCCAGTCGTCCTGTCGTAAACTCAGTTGTGTGTACCCGGAGATCTGCCCGAACCTGGACACGGATCACAGTCCGACCACCGAGCTGTATCGCAAAGCCCGCAAGGTGAAAGGCGTGCATACCGTGGCGATTGCCTCCGGTCTGCGTTACGACCTGGCGGTGCGTGACCCTGAGTATGTTAAAGAACTGGTTACCTATCATGTTGGCGGCTTGCTGAAAATTGCTCCTGAGCACAGCGAGTCCGGCACCCTGGACATGATGATGAAGCCGGGCATGGGCACCTACGATGCCTTTAAGAAAATGTTCGAGAAATTCTCCGCCCAGGCAGGGAAAAAACAGTATCTGGTGCCGTACTTCATCGCTGCCCATCCGGGCTGTGAAGATGAAGATATGATGAACCTGGCACGCTGGCTGAAGAAGAACGACTTCGAGGTGGATCAGGTGCAGACCTTCTACCCGTCGCCGATGTCGCTGGCTACCGCCATGTACTACTCCGACCGTAACCCGTTGAAACAGCTCAGTTACAAGGTCGACAAGATCTATACACCGAAAAACACTGAACAGCGTCGGGTACATAAAGCGTTTTTGCGTTACCACGATTCGGATAACTGGCCTGCGCTGCGGGTTAATTTGACCAACATGGGTCGCGCCGATCTGATTGGTTATGGCGTTAACGCACTGGTGCCGCCGGAGGAAAAAGAAGTGGGCCGCGGTCGGGTGCAGCATAATCAGGCGAAGCCAGCTGCCGGTGGTCGAGGAAAAGCGCTGTCAGGGAATGGCCGGCCAGGCCAGAAACAGCAGGCACGGGGGGATAAACGCACCCCGATCCCAACCGGTGAAGGCACTAAACCGGCCGGTCGTAAAAGCGCTGGCCAGCAGGGCAAGGCACTGTCGGGTCAGGGCAAGCGGCCAGCAACGGCTGCTGCACCGGCGCATAAGCCTAAAGGTCGCAAGCCTGCCAAACCGAAACAGCGCAGCGTTAAACGGCCATAGGGCCTGAGCACCTGACTATATGCCCGGAGGTTCCTCCGGGCGTTCATGTTTCCTCATCGTTTCCTGCTTTCCCCTGCCTGAACTGTCCCTGCCTGCTAATTAGTACTAATCCTCGGTATTAGTTACAGCTTCTTTAGCGAGTGCTAAAGTGAACTGCTTTTGTGCCAACCGGAGTAACCGGTCAGTTACTGACATGGCTGAAGGATGCAGTCACAAAGCGTTTGAATAACAACAATAACAGGGGCATTGGTCTCAATGCGCCGATAGCAAATGCGGTAGAGGGATTTATGAAGCTGATGGGCTTTAAGCAGAAGCTGATGGTGTCGATGGTCATCATGGTGGTCTGTTCACTGATTGTGACCAACTGGCTGGCGTTCAGTCGGTTCCAGGAGGATAAAGTGGATGCCATTCGTGGCACTCTGATGGCGTCGATTAACTACGAAGCCGATGCCCTGGAAAGCTGGATGCGCAGCAAAGTACAGGCCGTGAAAACGGCGGCTGAGCAGGGGCAGAACCTGAGCCAGCCGGCAGACATTGTAAAGGTCACCGAGCTGGTCGCACAGGCAGCCAGCCTCAAGTATGTCACCTTCGGTTTTGAAAATGGTAAAGCCTACTCCAATGATGGCTGGCCTGATGGTATTGCCCCGGCAGACTACGATCCTCGTACCCGGCCCTGGTATATTCAGGCGCGCCAGCAAACCGGCATGTCGGTGTCTGACCTCTATAACGACTCCCTGTCAGGTAAGCCGCTGGTGTCGATTTCCTACCCGGTTTCGAACGGGGTGATCTCCGGTGATATTAATGCCTCTATTCTCGATCAGGCGGTTAAATCCATCAATTACCCTGGTGCTGTGGCGCTGATTCTGGACCAGACCGGTAAGGTCATTGCCTCTTCATCGGAGCGGGTCCAGGTGGGTATCCGGATGTCGGACAAGTCCGAACTGGTGGGTGTTGAGAATGAAATTCTGACCGGGCAGCAGGGTATTATCGATTATCAGCTGGGTGGTCAGGAAAAACTGGCGTTTTACCGTCAGGTCAGCCTGGTTGGTAAGCAGAAATGGCACCTGACTATCGGCCTGAACAAGTCCGTCGCCTACGCGGCCGTAGGGGACTTTCTGCAGGAAACGTTGCTGGTTTCCGGTGGTCTCGTGGTCTTCACAACGCTGCTGATTGTCTGGTTGCTACAGCTGTTGTACAAGCCAATTCTGGAGCTGAAAACCATGATCCATGGTCTGGCGGATGGTAATGGTGACCTGACCCGGCGGCTGGATATTCGCAGTGGTGATGATCTGGAAGCGATTGCCAATGGCATCAATGACTTTATCGCTAACCTGCAGCGGATGATGCAGGAAGTATCTGCCGCCACCGGTAATATCAGTACGGGTATAGAAGGCCTGCGCCAGCAGGCGGACTCCACCCGCAGTATTCTCAATCAGCATGCTGATCAGACCGAGCAGGTGGTGCTGGCGGTCAATGAGATGAGTACCACGGCCGATACTGTGTCCAGCAGTGCGGCCCAGGCGGCGACGGTGACTACTCAGGCCAATGCCGATGCTCAGCGTTCCGGTGAAGTGGTGGAAGGCGCTGTGGCGGATGTGAATGCGCTGCTGGTGGAAGTGGAGTCGATGTCGGAACATATCCAGACCGTTGATGCCGATACCCAGCGCATTAGTACCGTGCTCAGTGTGATCGGAGAGATTGCTGAGCAAACCAATCTGCTGGCGCTGAACGCAGCCATTGAAGCGGCGCGGGCCGGAGAGCAGGGCCGAGGCTTTGCGGTGGTCGCCGATGAGGTACGGGCGCTGGCCGGACGAACCCAGCAGAGCACCGGTGAAATTACCGACGTGCTGGACAAGCTGCGCAATGGCTCGAAGCTGATTGTGAAATCGATGGAGGATACCCGCCAGCGGGGCGAAGCCACCAAGGTGACGACCGGTCAGGTAGTGGAGACGCTGGAAGGTGTGCAGAGTTCGGTTGCCAAGATCAATGACCTCAATACCCGTATCGCGACCTCGGCTGAAGAACAGAGCGCGGTAACTGAACAGATCAACGGCACGGTGGCGGCGATCAACGGCATGGTGGGTGAGCTGTCGGGTAATACCGATACCACGGTAGAAAGTGCCCGTAATCTGGCCGAGGTTAACCAGCAGTTGCGTGAAATAGTCGGTCGATTCCGGCTGGAATAGTTGCTAATGGGCAGGCCTGGCCAAAAGGCTATGCTGGTTTCGTTACTTTAGCGATAGAAACCCGACGGCCTTCCCCCTAAAATAGGCGGCTAATACTCAGGAGACGGAATAATGCAGCTTAATGTATATCTGATTCGCGGCCGTGGTGAAGACGGTTCTAAATTCCAGCTGGCGCAGGTAAGTGATGACAGCGGTCGTTACTTCCGTGGCGACAAAGGTGATTACGATCCGACTTACCAGTTCGCTTCCAAAGAGGAGCTGACTGAGGTACTGGCGAAGATGGTGAACTGCGCTGCCTCTGAGCTGGTTGTGAACGAGCTGGTTCTGTAACCACAGTATACGGCGAGATAAAAAACCATCGGCGTTCGCGTCGGTGGTTTTTTTACGTCACCTGTTGGCGTCAGTGCGATTTACAGGCACAAAAAAAGGAGCCCGAAGGCTCCTTTTTTCAGGGGTTATCGCTGGCTTATACAGCCCAGAAGATAACCAGGCCGAACACCAGGTATGCTGCGCTGCCGGCTTTTACAACCAGGCTGTACAGTTTGTTGGTGGCTTCAGGCTTAATGTAGTCAGTACCGATCTGCCAGCCTGCCAGGATCGAGTTCAGGCAGACCAGAATCAGCGTCAGGCTGGAGTACAGCTTGAACCAGGTCGCATCGTACAATGCTGACCAGCTGGCGAAATCAATCGTATCCATACCAGCAACCAGCGCTACAAACACCAGTCCGTAGAGTACGATTGCCAGATTGGAGATGCGCTGAAAGATCCACTCTTTCGTGCCGCTACGTGCTTGTTCCGCTGCTGTCATGCCCATACCCAGATCCCCGCCAGTACACTCAAGATTACGCCTGCAGCAATAACGCCCATGGCGATCTGCTTGCCGCTTTCCAGTTCTTCGAAGTGGCCCATATCCTGAACCACATGTTTCAGCGTGGCCATAGAATAGTAACCCAGTGCCGTCAGCAGGCCCCAGGCGATAAACTGTGCGAAGAAGTTACCAGTCAGAGCGCCGTAGATACCAGCGAAGCTCTCTTCACTGCTCAGCGACAGGTACAGTGCGATCAGGCTGAATGCCATACCAACCCAGAGTACTACCGCAGAGATACGATGCAGGATGGACGCGCGAGCGGTCACAGGCATCTTAATCGTGCGCAGATCCAGATTGACGGGTCGTTGCTTACTCATTCAATTTCTCCATCAAATATGTGCCGGGTCGCCAAATGTAATCAGGATTCATTATTATTGGCGGAAGTGCTTAAATGCAGTGCATTTAGCGCGGGTTCGACTGCTCTGATGAAACAGGCATGCTCACGTTTTCATCAGAACAGTTGATTTCGCAGCACGGATTATCCGAAAGTCTGCGCCCGCAGGCTATCCGCCTTTATGATCAGGCGTTGGCGGCGCAGATTGAACCATGGTTGACCAGGCTAAGCAACGGTGCGGGCTGCTAAATGAAGCAATTGCTCAGGATTTTCTCGCTGCAATGCAAAAAAATTAGCAATTAGTCTGACGGGCTGAGCCTGGTTGCACTGAATGTACTATTTTTGACGCAGCCAATATGAGTGTGAGTCGCTCACTGGATGGTTGTGCCTGGCCGGGTGTGATCCGGCCAGCTGTCGCTGGACTGCCGACAGGGCGCACTGTTTCAGGGCAGGCGCGCTTCGATAATCCGCATCAGTCGTTCGAGCTGACGCTGGTCGACGTCATCGAAATCCGCTGGCTGGTCGCTGTCGATATCCAGAATCAAAGCGACGTTGCCATCTTTAAAGGCGGGCAACACGATCTCTGATTTCGAATCGCTGCTGCAGGCAATATGGCCAGGAAAGGCATCGACATCGGCCACCACCAGGGTTTCGCCACGCTCAAACACGGTGCCGCAGACACCACGTCCTTTGGGAATGCGGGTGCAGGCGATCGGCCCCTGAAAAGGCCCCAGCACCAGCATGTCCGGGGTGCGGGCCAGATAGAAACCGACCCAGAAAAATCCCATGCTCTGCTTCAGCGCAGCGGCGATGTTAGCCAGATTGGCGATCAGATCCTCTTCATAGCTGATCAGTGCTTCAATCTGTGGGATCAGTTCATCATACTGGGCCTCTCGGCTGGCATGGGGGTCAAAGCTCAGGTGTTCGGCCATGGGGGTTCCTGTGTGAGTTGTCAGGGCGAATCGCCCAGCTTAATCAGCCGCGTCGCTGACAGCAAGGGCTTCGGATAAACGGGACTTGAGGTCAGCGGCAGCTTTCGTACAATGCGCTACGTGTGTTAACCGACAGGAAACTGAAGCCATGGATAAGAGTATTCTCACCAATGCAGCCGCCGCGCTGCTGACCGTCGCCGGCCTGCAGACAGACAGCCCGGTACTGTTCAGCGTTGGCCTGTTTGCGCTATCCGGTGCGCTGACCAACTGGCTGGCGATTCATATGCTGTTTGAGAAGGTGCCGGGGCTGTATGGATCGGGTGTGGTGCCTGCACGGTTTGAGGATTTCAAACTGGGCATCAAAAGCCTGATGATGGAACAGTTTTTTAACGAAGAAAATATCGAACGCTTCCTCAGCGAACAGCAGGGCAAACAGCCAGACCTGCACCTGGCACCGGTGATTGAAAAACTGGATTTTGATCCAACGTTTGACGCGCTGGTGGGCGTGATTGAGAGCTCCAATTTCGGCAGCATGCTGGCCATGGTCGGCGGTGTGGCGGTGATCGAGCCACTGCGCGAACCTTTCGTCACGCAGATGAAAACCAGCATCGAAGATATGACCCGTGACGAGCGCTTTGTACAGCTGCTCAAAGACGAGCTGGAGCAACCCAATGTGATGGCCGAAATGCGTGCGAAAGTTGAGCAGATCGTCGATCAGCGCCTGACAGAGCTAACGCCGAAGCTGGTGAAAGAGATCATCCAGCAGATGATCCGCGAACACCTCGGCTGGCTGGTGGTCTGGGGTGGTGTATTTGGTGGCCTGATCGGCTTCGTCGCAGGCCTGCTGGGCAACTGAATCGACAGTTGTTAGCCAGATTCTTCCCGGTGGGACACAACTCTAATGTAGCAGCGACGTCCCGTCGCGTCAGGGCTTCGAGCGACCAGAGCATCGCCAGCAAGCTGGCTCCTACATAATTTACCGAGCATTGTAGGAGCCAGCTTGCTGGCGATATGTTCGTGGTATACGCAAGGAATATGAGCGCGCCTGGGCCTTAGCTATACAGCGACTTCCCACCATCCACCGCCACAATCTGACCGCTGATATAAGGTGCCTGGGCCAGGTAAAGCACAGTCTGGGCGATATCCTCCGGGCGACCCGTCCGCCCTAGCGGCACTTTGCTTAACAGCGCCTCTTTCTCTCCCTCTGATAACGCTGCATCGGCTTCAGGCCATAAAATGGCACCAGGCGAGACGCCGTTTACCCGTACCGCCGGGGCCAGCTCTTTGGCCAGGCTCATGGTCATCATCTGTAAACCCGCCTTAGCGATAGAGTAGATCGGGTAACCGGTCAGGCCGCGCTGGGCGTGGATATCGACCAGGTTGATAATGCAGCCCTGGCGCTCAGTCAGAGCCGGGGTCAGGGCGGCGCTGATAAAGTAAGGGGCGCGCAGGTTGCTGTTGATCAGCTGATCCCACTGTTGCTGGCTGCTGTCGGTGACCGGGGTGGGGAAGAAGCTGGAGGCGTTGTTCACCAGCAGATCCAGCTGGCCAAAGATGGCCAGTGTCTGTGCCGCCAGGGTGTCAACCTGAGCCATATCATCCAGGTCTGCCTGTAAGGTGGCGGCGCTGTCCGGGCGTTGCTGGTTCAGCTCAGCGGCCAGTACCTGAGCGGGGGCCTCAGAGTGGCGATAGTGGATCAGGATGCGGTATCCGGCCTGGTGCAGAGTGCGACAGATCACCGCGCCGATACGTTGGGCGGCACCGGTAACCAGGGCGACGGGAGCCTGTGTGGGCATGGTGAGTGGTCCTTATCTCGGGGTTATGCATTCCCACGCGGCGCGTGGGAACGAGGATCTATCGGCTTCTGATGTGACGGGACGTCGCTGCTACATCCGGTTTACCTGGCCGTAGCAGCGAGCTTGCTCGCGATCCTTAGAGCGTAAAGCTCTGGCAGATCTGCAACTGGCGCGCTTTGAGTTCGTCACCCAGCGCTTTGCCTTTGAAACCTTCGGCCATCAATGTTTGTGGGCTGAGGCTGTTGAGCTGGTTCAGCAGAACGGGCAAGGCCTGCGCTGCCGCATCCATTGCGTTGCCATGCAGCGCTCGACAGCAGGCCAGCACAGCGTCCAGTCGCTGAGGGCGACGCAGCAGGTCCAGCCCTTGTATCAGTGCCAGTCGCTGTTCGCCGGGTAGCTCGTTGAAGCTGGCCAGAGGGCGGTGCCACTGGCGGCAGTGCAGGGCCAGATCGCGAAACTGGTTGGGGCTGCGCAGGGCTTCGCAGGCCTGTGCTATGGCGGTCAGTGCATCCGCTGTGTCGAGCTGTTCGGTGGCACGGCTGAGCAGCAGGGTGAAACGCTGGCGGGCCTGGTCGTCACCGGCAGGCTGGGTGTGCAGCTGACTTTCCAGCTGAGGGGCTGGCGGCTCGAACAGCGGGGTCAGGATCGGCAGCAAAGTGGCCAGGCCATGGCAGTCGGCCAGCACCTGCAGAAATACCAGCGGTGAAGGTTCGGCCAGTGCTCGCTCAAACTCTTTCCACACTCGCTCGGCGGTCAGGTGCGCCAGCTCGTCGGTGGCGGCGATGCGCTGCATCAGCGCCAGGGTTTCGTCAGCAACGGTGAACCCCAGGTGGGCGTAGCGGGCGGCAAAGCGCGCCACTCGTAGCACTCGCAACGGGTCTTCTTCGAAGGCGGGGGAGACATGGCGCAGCAGCTTTGCCTGCAGATCCTGCTGGCCCTGGTAGGGGTCAGTGATCGTGCCCTGATCATCCTGCGCCATGGCGTTGATGGTCAGGTCACGACGGATCAGATCCTCTTCCAGGCTGACATCCGGGCTGGCGTGCCAGGTAAATCCGGCATAGCCCTTGCCGGATTTACGCTCGGTGCGGGCCAGTGCGTATTCTTCCCCTGAACGGGGGTGAATAAACACCGGGAAATCACTGCCCACCGGTTTGTAACCTTCGGCCAGCATCAGCGCCGGGGTTGCACCCACCACCACCCAGTCGCGGTCGTATACCGGGTAACCGAGCAGGGCATCACGGACTGCGCCGCCAACCAGATAGATCTGCATTGACTCAGCCTGCCTGGTGACGGTCAGGGTAGGTCATGTGCCAGAGTTCGTAGCCGCCATCCAGGCTGTAAACGGTGTCGAAGCCCTGATTAAGCAGATAAGCGGCGGCTGACTGGCTGCTGATACCGTGGTAACAGCAGACGATCAGTGGCGAGTCCAGGTCAGCCTCAGCAATAAACTGTGGCAGGTTTTCATTACTGACATTATGCGCACCGGGAATATGGCTTTGCTGAAAACTGCCAGCATCGCGAATATCGGCGACGGTTGCGCCAGCATCAAGCAGTTCAGCCGCCTGTGCAGCACTAATACAGCGATAGGAATCCATATGTTACCCCTGGGTTATATCCGTGCCCTGCATCATGCAAAGGCACTGGCAATCAGCTGATGTGGGCCGTCTGGTTGTGGTACACCAGAGCAGTGGCAGCTGAACAGTTGTTGGTCTTCAAGTCGCATCGCGGTCAGGGCATTACCCCAGACGCAGCCGGTGTCGAGCGCGAATACGTTGGCGGTATCGGTCTGGCCTTCCAGCGCGGCCCAGTGGCCAAACAGTACCTGTACCTGGCTGCTTTTTCGCGGCTGTTTGAACCAGGGCAGGAAGTCATTGGGCTGTGAGTCCAGGCTGCCTTTGGCTTTAAAATCCAGACGCCCGTTTGTATCACAGAAACGCATGCGCGTCAGATAGTTGGTAATCAGCCGTAACCGGTCCCAGCCCATCAGGCCTTTCTCCCAGCAATCCGGCAGGTTGCCGTACATATTGTCGAAGAAGTGCTGGGCCAGGTGGCTGCTGATCATTTCTTCAACTTCGCGCGCACGCTTGAGTGCCTGTTTCAGGCTCCAGTTCGGTGGCAGGCCAGCATGGCTCATAAAGTAATTCTGGCGGGCGTCATAGACGGCCAGTTTCTGCTGCCGTAACCATTCCATCAATTCTGGCGCGTCCGGTGCGGCCAGAAGCTGGTCCAGGGTATCGCTGCGTTTACGCTCGACGGAGCCGTAGTAAACCGCCAGCAGATGCAGATCGTGATTGCCCAGTACGATGACTGCACGTTCTCCCAGTGATTTGAGAAAGCGCAGGGTCTCCAGCGACTTGGGGCCCCGGTTAACCAGGTCGCCTGCGACCCAGAGGGTATCCTCGTCACTGAACTGGATCATATCCAGCAGTTGCATCAGTTCGTCAAAACAGCCCTGTATATCCCCGACTGCGTAGGTAGCCATTCAATGTCCTCGTTCGCTCTGAATCACGCTTTGCGACTCGCGCACTCCCTGCGCCAGTTAAAAAGCGAGGTATGTTAGCAGATTGTTATGACCACATTGATTCGATCAATAGTCGAAAAGGCGCTGTCGACGAAATTAATGACGTAAGGGCAGGGCGCGCTGAGTGATGGACGCCGTGCTCCGTCCTTTAAATCTGCTCTAGGCAGTGTCGATTAACCCCCTGAAAAGTCAACAATAAATTCTGCCCTTAGAAAAACTGAACCGTGCCGGGGGAAATTCTAAGTAGCCCAGCCCCGGGCTGTCACCCCGCTGAAATATTCCATTCCTACTATGCCTTCCTGTTAGCACCTGCGGCTGAATCAGGTCTGCTGGCGTAGCGTTAGCCCCGGTTTTCAGATTGAAAATCAGCCTGAGGGGGCGTTATGCGAGTGGTTCATCGGCGCAGGTATTTCTCCCGACCTATTAGTAGAGCTTATACCCCATGGGCAAATTGATCCTGGTTATGGTTGACGGCATCAGTGCTGATCACTTTGAAAATATTCGTCATCAGCTGCCACACCTGGATGGTCTGGCGCGGCGGGGCACTCAGGTGATGGAACTGACACCGGAAGTGTGTGGCACCTCGTTACCGGGCCGCACCTCAATGATTGTCGGCGAAGGGCCGGATCAGCATGGTATCTACGGCAATGTGATCTGGGATGGTCAGCGGTTCCGTTACGGCAACCCCTACGATGTGCGGGTGCCGACACTGGCGCACTATGCACGCAAGGCCGGGCGGGATGTGGCCGGGCTGGGGTTCGGCATGCTACGCCCGGAAGACTGTGATCTGTATATGCCGCCCTGGTGGGTCAGCGAGATGCTGATGCGAGCACGGGATGAGCAGCCCTGGCCTGCGGACGAACAGTGGCTGCAGGCAGGCCGGGTGCATGACAGCGAAGGCCGGTTGGCAGCGCTGGACACGCAGCTGGATATTGTCGATCCCAACGCTCAGCACGATTTCAAACTGCAGCTGGGCATGCTGGCGGATCAGCAGCTGCTGGACATCGCCGCCGCGCTGGCCGCTTCAGATAAAAGTCCGGAACTGATGCTGCTGGAGATCTGCATCCCGGATTATTTCCTGCACACGTACGGCGCTGAACACGATCTGGCCGAGTGGTCTCTGCGCACGGCCGATGCTCAGATCGGGGTGCTGATGGAACGTCTGCGCCAGGCGGGCCAGCTGGATAATTATAACTTCGCCATTATGTCGGACCATGGCCACGCGCCGATGCCAAAGGCGTTGTACTGCGACCAGGTTCTGGGGCCGGATGTTAAGTGGTCCAGTGAAGGCGGCATGTTGCTGGTCGCTCCCCGTGATCAGGGCCAGGCCGATGCAGTGCGTGCCGCACTGAGTGAATATGCGGTTGAGATGTGGAACAACGACCATATCCCCGCGGACCAGCGTGAACAGCTGCTGACCTTCGCCGTGGCTGCCGACTCCGGGTTGTCGTTTGAAGGCAGCCAGGCCGGGCAGAGTGGGCCGACCGGGCCATCCAAATACCGCTCCAACCATGGCATGCGCCCCGGCTGTCGGGATGATTACCGCTTCTGCCTGTTTGCCGGGCCGGATGTGCCCCGCAAAACGGTTATGTTTGCCCATGCCAATCAGGTCGCTCCGACCCTGGCGCGAATTCTCGATATTGATACCCCCTGGCAGGCAGCCCCGTTGCTGTAAGCCGGTTGCCATTGCATACATTATTCACAGGATTATCACCATGAAACCTTTGCTTTCTGCTGTTGTTGTTTCTGCTGCCCTGCTGGGGAGCGTGACTGCCACTGAATCCGCTCTGGCCGCGGGCACCTTCCGGCTGGCCCATGATGTGGGTTATGCCGGTGCTGAGTCACTGGACCCGATCTCCCCCAGCCGTTTTTTCTATGCCAACCAGTTTCTGTACAGCCGGCTGGTACGCCAGGACATGGAAGGGCAGCCGAGCCCGGAGCTGGCGCTGAACTGGCGCGCCTCAGCGGATGCGACACAGTGGACCTTCGAGCTGCGCAAAGGGGTGAAGTTTCATGATGGTTCGGACCTGACGGCCGAGGATGTGAAATACAGTCTGGAACGGATTAAAGACCCGAAAATCGACTCGCCGGTTGCCGCTGTGCTGGGTGTAATCGACTCGGTTACCGTGCTGAACAGCCATAAACTGCGCATCAACCTGACATCTGCCCATGCTGATTTGCCGCTGCTGCTGATGGACTACCGGGTGCGGATTATCCCGCAAGACAGCGGTGACACAATTGCCACCACGGGAGTCGGCTCTGGCCCGTTTATGCTCGACGAGCTGGACCCTGAAGGCACCACGGTGCTGAAAGCCTTTGATCAGTACTGGGAAGGCAAACCGGCCTCCGATACGGTTGAGGTGATCGGTATCGCCGATGCTCAGGCGCGGGTGCAGGCGTTACTGGCTGGCCAGCTGGATTTTGAAGACAGTGTGCTGGGACAACAGATGGCGCTGTTCGCTGATAAAAGTCGCTTCCAGACCAACAGTATCGCCACCGGTGAATGGCGCGCGCTGGTGTTCCGCACCGACACTGCGCCTTACAACGATGTGCGGGTGCGCAAAGCGCTGCGCATGCTGGTGGACCGCGAACAGATGATGACTCTGGTGTCGGGTAAAGGCGGCGGCACGGTGGCCTGTGATACGCCGGTCTGGTCGGGCGATCAGTATCGGACGCAAATTGAGTGTCCGCAGGATATTCCAGCGGCGAAGGCACTGCTGAAAGAGGCCGGTTACGGTGACGGGCTGGAAGTGGATATCTACGCGGCGGATAACGAGCCGGAATGGATCCGCATGATCGAGGTCTATCAGCAGCAGGCGGCCAGGGCCGGGGTTAAGGTTAACCTGAAAATCGCTGCCTCCGATGGCTACTGGAGCGATGTCTGGATGAAAGAACCGGTGGTAGCGACCCGCTGGTCCCAGCGCCCGGCTGATCAGGTGCTGAACGAAGCGTTCCGCTCCGGTGCCAGCTGGAATGAGACCTTCTTCAGTAACGCCGGGTTTGATGGTTTGCTGGACCAGGCGCGTCAGGAACTGGACTACGACAAACGCAAGGCACTGTACGGCAAACTGCAGCAAGCCCTGTGGCAGCAGGGCGGGGCGCTGGTGCCGTATCACCTGAACCAGAATCGGGTGCTGGGGGCGAATGTCAGCGGTGTTGATCCGGTGGAAAACTTCTCTATTCGCTGGAACAAGGTCGCTGTGGTCGACTGACCCCCGCTTTCTGCCCGCTATCCGGAGATGGCGGGCCCTGTGGCGGGCTATGGCGATCTGCGTAGCCCGCCTCTTTTTACCATTCTGCTGAAACAGACCTGATGCTAAAACTGATTCTTAACCGGCTGGTGCTGGCAGTACTGACGCTGGTGGCGGTGTGCACCCTGGTGTTTGCTGTGACCGAAGCCCTGCCCGGTGATGTCTGCACTGCGTTTCTGGGCCGTAATGCCCAGGGTGTGCGGCTGGAAAACTGCCGCAGCCAGCGCGAACTGGATAAACCGGCCATCGAGCGCTTCGCCACCTGGAGTTACGGCGTGGTGAGTGAAGGTGACCTGGGTCGTTCGCTCAAGCGCAACAAATCGATCAACATAATGGTCGGCAGCCGGATGCGTAATACGCTGCTGCTGGCGACAACGGCGGCGCTGATAGGCATTCCGCTGGCCATTTTACTCGGGGTGCTGGCCGCGTTACGCCGGGACCGGCGTACCGATGTGGGGATCTCCACCGGGGCGATTTTTGCCATGACCCTGCCGGAGTTTGTTACCGCCACCTTGCTGATCTACATCTTTGCCATCCAGCTGCACTGGTTCCCGGCGGTGACCACCGTGCGACATAACGCACCGCTGCTGGATTTTCTGCCCAATATCGTGCTGCCGGTGATCACCCTGACCCTGGTGATGAGCGCCCATATTCTGCGCATGGTGCGCTCGGCAATGATCGATGTGATGGCCTCGGACTTTGTCCAGATGGCGCAGCTTAAAGGTGTGCCGCACTGGCGTATTGTGTTCCGCCACGCGCTGCCCAATGCGATGTTACCGGCGATCAATATTATTGCCCTGACCATCGCCTGGTTGCTGGGCGGGGTGGTGATTATCGAGCAGGTGTTTAACTACCCCGGCATCGGCACCCTGATGATCAGCGCCATCTATGACCGCGACCTGCCACTGGTGCAGGCGATTGCGCTGGTGCTGGCGGCGATCTATGTCGGGGTCAATCTGCTGGCGGATCTGGCCAGCCTTGTTTTGAACCCGCGTTTGCGCACGGCCCGAGGATAACCGGATGACCTCTGATACACATACCCCTGTCGCTCGGCCCTCCCGTGCCCGCCAGGTCTGGCGCAGTATGCGCCGCTCCCGTGCGGCCATGGTGTCGCTGTCGATTTTGCTGCTGCATCTGTTGCTGGCAGTCTTTGCCCCCTGGCTCACGCCCTGGGACTGGACCGCGCAGGATGGCTATAACATGTTGCAGGGCCCCAGTGCCCAGCACTGGTTCGGCACCGATAATATGGGCCGCGATATTTTTAGTCGCACCCTGATGGGCGGCCGTGAAGCCCTTAAAGTCACCTTGTTGGGCACGCTGCTGGCGATGGGCTGGGGCAGCCTCACCGGCATCAGCCTGGGCCTGCTCGGTGGCCGTCTTGATGAGTGGCTGATGCGGGCGGTGGATGCCTTGCTGGCGATTCCCTGGTTACTGTTCCTGCTGCTGATCATCTCCACCGTGGGCCAGCAGAGCTGGGTGCTGATTCTGACCCTGGGCTTTTTCTACGGCATTGCGGTGATCCGGGTGGCACGCGGTGCCACGCTGGATTTTGTTGCCCGTGATTTTGTCATGGCGGCGCGGGTACGCGGTGAAAGTAACTGGACTATCGTCCGTCAGGAGCTGCTGCCCAATGTGCTGGACACCCTGCTGGTGGAGGGCGGAATGCGCTGGGCCTGGATGCTGCTGGCGTTCAGTTCACTGTCATTTCTGGGTTTTGGCGTGGTGCCACCCACCCCGGACTGGGGGCTGATGATCGCCGATACCCGCGGCATTATCTCCATCGCCCCCTGGGCCACATTGTTTCCCGCGCTGGCCCTGTCCAGCCTGATTATCAGCATCAACCTGAGCGCCGATGCCTTTGGCAAAGCCATGGGTCTTGATCGTGCCAAAGCGCCAGTGTGAGGGCCGCACCATGACAGATAACGATAACAAAGTACTCACGGTAGACAACCTGAGCCTGGGCTACACCGATGGCCGGGGCGATAAAGTCGCGGTGCTGCGCGATGTCTCACTGGCAATCCGTGCCGGTGAAGTGATTGGCCTGGTGGGGGAGTCGGGTTGCGGTAAAAGCACCCTGGCGCTGGCGTTGCTGGGTTTTCTGCGTAGCGGTGGCGAGGTGCTTGGCGGGCGGATCTGCTATCGCCAGCAGTCGCTGTTTGAACTCCCGGCGACAGAGCTGGCCCGGTTACGCGGTGGCCAGATTGCGCTGATCCCACAGAATGCTGGCCAGTCTCTGACCCCGACCATGACGCTTCAGGCCCAGCTTTGTGAAGCGTTGCAGCTGCACAGTGATCTGCCCGCCAGCGAACACCGGGCACGGGCGATTGAGCTGCTGACCCTGGTGCGTTTGCCCAGTCCGGCGGCGTTGCTGAGCCGCTACCCTCACCAGCTGTCGGGTGGCCAGCAACAGCGGGTGGCCATCGCCATGGCGCTGGCCGGTGAGCCGGAAGTGCTACTGCTGGATGAACCGACAACCGGGCTGGACGTAACCACCCAGGCGCACATTCTGGAGCTGCTGCGCGAACTGCGTCAGCGCCTCGGCACCACTATGGTGTTTGTCAGCCATGATCTGGGCGTCATCGCCCGGGTATCGGATCGCATTGCCGTGATGTACGCCGGAGAGATGGTTGAGCTGGGGGCCTGCGCTGAGGTGCTGCGCCAGCCCGCCCACCCATATACCTGTCTCTTATACACATCTCCGAGCCCACGAGACCGAGGCTGATCTCG
>OJDH01000151.1_pt1 | contig 53727 bp, 53 predicted proteins | sample 1592761 | NCBI WGS metagenome assembly OJDH01 (sample SAMN05416855, study PRJEB24817) | seawater metagenome | isolation source: Sea water | place: Canada:Atlantic | collected 2013-11
ATAACTCAAAGTAATTTGAAATTAATTAACAGTTTTGTATCTAACGACAATAACCTAGGTAAACCAACAAGCATTGCCGATTAGCACACATATAATTGACGAGAAACAGGAGAGCCACTTTGAATAAACTAATTTGTAACCCCATTCAATCATTGTTTTCTTTTATCAATGAGATGAAGCATTTATCAATTAGCCAGTGGGAGGTTGAACAAAAAGAATTACCGCTTTATTACCAAACAACACGACAGCAAAAGGTAACTAAATGATCTATGTAAACCCAAGTAGCAGCTAAAATGATTTTTTACTCTTTATCAATAGGTTGCTACTTCTTAATAGTTGCTCTTAAGTATACTTTTTCAAAACTGCCTAAATTTTTGCTTTAAAGTAAAAACCTTATACATATTTAGCATTGAGCCTATTAGTTTTTTGTCCATTTTGGAGAAGCTCGATGAACTACATGAACGTAATCGAAAGATATCATGAGCACAGAGATGCTATCCATGAATTATTGGCGTCTATTTTTGCCGGAGTTTTCGATAAAGATATATTCAATGATGAGTTTTTACTAAAACATTCATTAAAATGGGTTAGCAGACACTACCCATTTGTCGAGTTAATGTTTACACTCGATAGCAATGGTATTCAATCTAGTCCAAACATTTCCAATAACATTGCCTATAGCAAAAGTATGAATAATGGCTTAAATGTTGACCGTTCGTACCGTCCTTATTTTATTAAAGCAAATGAAAGTGAGGGTATTATCGTCACCGAACCCTACTTGTCTAGCTCCAGCTTTAACCTTTGTATCTCTACTGCATTAAAATATAAAAATACCTCTGGAGAGGTGGTCGGCATTTTAGTGATAGATATTGATCTAGCTAACGCTATTGAGTTTTTAATGGGAGATAGAAAGCGAAAGAAATTTCACCCCTTTTTTACCAGCATATACACTTTTATAGTAATCGGTCTGTTTTTTATTGTCGGCATTTTACTGTTTTCAGCAGGCAATGAAATTATCAATTTACTGCTAGATCCCAATCCTGAGGATCTGCAGCTAAAACCTTTTGGCATTATCATTTTTCTTACCTTAGCGTTAGCGATATTTGATTTAGGTAAAACAACTATTGAAGAAGAAGTACTGATGCAAAAAGATATTTTACGGCACAGCTCAACACGCAGAACCATTACACGGTTTATGGCGACAATTTTAATTGCTGTATCAATTGAAGCTCTTTTATTGATGTTTAAATCCGTACTTGGATCATCAGAGTATTTAGTGAATGCCGTAGCCATGATGGCCACATCGGTAGGTTTATTAATTGGTTTAGGTATATATGTTTATTTAGGCGCAAAAGCAGAAACATTATTAAAAAGCAATACCACCAGTCACTTAAAATAAATTGTATTTAAATTAGCCTAACTTTGTTGATATTTCATAGGGCTATTATTGTATTTAAACTTATGATTCATAGAATTAAGTTACATACGCAGTGATTTTATCTCAACTACGTAGGGACTTGTAATCAGTTGGTCGCCAGTTCGACTCCGGCAGTCGGCACCATTTCTTCGTAGGAAGCAAGCAGCCCTAACTTCGGTTAGGATTATTTTGTATCTATCGATTGATCGAATTCTATAGTAGATTTCACTAGCACCAATAAAACCACACACACCACCTATTCTGCAGCCTATACGTTATTTAACCCTGTCATATTAAGTAGTTAATAGGCACGAAATCCCCCATATTGAATCCCCCTTCCGTAATAAAGAAAGGGGCACTAATTTTACCTAGGGTAAGTGAGTTTAGTTTGATTCATTTATCTATTGTTAATAATATTCTTTGATAATTTGGCCGAGTAAAGGGAGTTTAGTCCGTTGCTTAGGGTATTGGGGTTGCTATATAGCTCACTAAAACTGAAGTGTAATTTATTAGGATAAATTAGTTGATGATGTCAATATCCGAACTGGGTATTAGCACCAGTGATATAACTTGGTCTAATTACATCAATTCAGACTTAAAAGTAAGTGGTGTTAATTTTTAATAATATTTGATGTTATCTGACAATAGTTCACTTCCCTTTTAGCGAACATAAGTTATTAGTAGATTAAATTGATACTCTAAGCTGACAGCAGTAAATAGATAGTCTACTATGAGCAAAATTACAATTTCCTTAAGATAGAACAGTGTCAAAACAATTACTTATTCTTGGTTGCGGGCATTCAGAATCAATTACACATTTCAATAATAATGCTGCCATATTAACCCCGTACGGTAATATGCTAATTGACTCTGGCCACACGATTAAACATGCATTACATAAGCAGAATATGTCCATCGCTAACATTGATGCTATTTTTATTACTCATGTTCACGGTGATCATGTTTTTGGCTTAGAACGCATTGCTTATGAAGCAAAGTTCATTCATAACAAGCGTATTACCTTGATTTTTCATGAAAGCATTTACCAAGAACTTTGGCATGAAACGCTAAAAGGCTCGTTAGGGAAAATTGGTGAAGGTGAAGCTAAATTTAGTGATTATTTTGATCTAAATATCCTAACGGAAGATAACTTCACGATATTTGACACTAAATACCAGCTTATCCCAGTTAAGCACACACCAAATAAATCCACATTCGGGTTATTAATCGACGAGAAGATTTTTTACTCGAGCGATACAACCGCTATCAAAGATACCATCAATACGTTAAATTTTGATATATGCTTTCATGACGTAACACTGAGTGAGTTTAATCCGGTTCACGCCACACTCGACAGCTTACTCGTTCAATATCCTGAGCATATAAAACAAAAAATGTTTTTAATGAGCTATGAAGACAGCTTTGAGCAATATCAAGAAACGGTAAACCAAGCGTTTAAAGGTTTTGCATATCAAGGGCAACTTATCAACTTTTGATCTGTGCATTATAAATAAGAATCTTCCTTATGAAATTTGAAAAAATATATAACGATAATAAAAATGAACGATTTTCAATTTTGTCTGCAGAAAATAACGGTCTACATTTTTGCTATTGGCGGGAACATTTTCTACAAAATCGCCCTAGTTGGCCAATAAATGCAGTATTTGAAGTAACTTTTGATAATAGAACAGATTTAGTTAAAAATTATCGTGGTATTCAAATCAAAGAAATGTTGGAGATAAATAATGCCTCTAGTAATTCTTACGAATGCCATGAGAATAAAAGGTTTTCTCAACTTGAACTTACAGATTTGCTTAAAGGAAATAGCGTTACTCCACTGGTTTTTATAGCATGCCAGTTTGATGAATTTGAGCTTCAGCTACTAAAAGTCTACAGGCAAGTCGCCTTTTTAAGTTGCCAATTTAATGGCAACGCCCGATTTATAGAGTCAATTTTCGAGCACAGCGTATTCTTTTCGAATAGTACTTTTTCGAGACATTTTAGTTTTAAGAAGACAATAGTTAATGGCAGTGCACACTTTGAAGGAGTGAGTTTTTCTGGGCAAGGAGGAGTTTCGTTTAGAGGCTTTCAAGCCAAAAATCTTTTTTTAGATTTTGCTATTAATGGACCCAATGATATAACGTGGCTAAATGAAATGGACATCAGCGGTGTACTGTCGATTGGGGGAGAATTTAAGTCTGAGTTACAATTTTTAAACGATCAAGATAAGCTAGGTAACAGTAAAATTCATACTATCGGCGACATAGTCATTGGCCAAGACCTATATCAAGCTGAAAACGCTAACCAAACACTCATTAATAGTAAATTAGTTTTTAATGGCTACCAGATTCAATCAGCAATCAACATCATGAAAACAGATGTTGAGGAAGTAAACATCTCTAACCTTACTTGTAAAAGTATAAACATACATGACTTATCAACCAGCAAAGATTTATTAATTGAGCACTGCCACTTTAGTGATTATGTATCTTTAAAACTAAATAAATCAAGTGTTGGGCGACACTTAAAGATAGAAAACAATCAATTCAACGGAACAGTAGACTTTTCAGGCAGTGCAGTCAGTGAGAACAGCTATTTTGAAAGCAATAAATGCCAAAGAGAAACAAAACTAGACCTCAGAAAATTCACCTCTTCACGATTTATCATCGAACCTGAAACCGTACTCAATCAATATGCAAACGGAAGCCTGTTAACACCAACAAAATTTTCATTGATTGAAATAGAGAGTACACAGCAGGAAAAAAGTGATGTTTATTGCTCCCTTAAACACTGGCTTGCCGATTCAGGGAAATTAGATATGGAAGATATCGCTTATTTTCATATGCGAGATAATCATCAACTGTCGCCGCTAAAAAAAATGTTATTTGGGCGTATTTTTGGCTGGGGTGTCAGATTAACTAATCTAGCCATATTTTCTTTATTATTAATTTTAACTTTTGCATTGGGCTTTGACTCATTGCTGAATGAACTTAGCTTTTCTCAGGCTATAGCTTTAAGCTTTCAAAGCTTTATCAGTTCTTTCTTTGGTGAATGGCAATCCTTCAATTCAGTAGGCTTAATTACGACAATTGTAACGATTGAGTCAATTATAGGGATTCTATTTATAACAATATTTATAGGAGCTTATATTAGAAAGTTGCTGAGATAAAAATGAAACATCAATTAAGCTAAAGGCCATTTACAAACCATGGGTAACTATCTCTAAATAACATGGCAACAGAGATACCAATATCGCCAAAATAATTACTCATTAGTTTAGAGTAAAATAAGAAATTATTTATACCCTAGTCATCTATCCCTTATAATATTTACTTTATTTATCCTAGCAAATGCACTTAACCAAGTTATATATTCAATTACAGGTTACAGCTTAATCTATGTAGAATATTGGCTTTAAATCACGTAACTTAGTTTTCATTAAGAACACTATTATTAACAAAAGGGAAGTATTTTGCGTTATTTCATTTATGTTTTATTACTGATTGTTACTAGCTGCGCAATGCCAGTAAATTCATCTGAACTATCAAAGTCCATATTGTCGATGCGTGATAGAGCAAAATTTGTTGATAACATGATAGTCAAACGTATTGACCAAATTCTGCCTCGATTGATGAATGAACATAGCATGGATATGTGGATTATCATCAGCCGTGAATACAATGAAGATCCAATTATTAAAACGCTTTTACCCGCTACATGGATATCGGCACGCCGAACCACCATACTTGTTTTTGCTAGAAAAGAAGATCAAAGTATTGGTGCTTACGCTATTGCTCCTTATAAGGTGCGGGATGTATTTGAAAAAGCGTGGGATAAATCAAAACAACCTAATCAATGGTTAGCACTTGCCGACTTAATTAAGAAGCATAAACCGAATAAAATAGGCATCAACCAATCAAAGCATTGGGCGCATGCCGATGGACTTGTAGCAACGGATAAAGAAAACCTACTAGCACATTTGCCAGAACACTATAAAACTAAACTTGTATCAGCAGAGCCTTTAGCTATTGAATGGTTAGAGCAAAGAATTCCTGAAGAAGTCACTGTTTATAAAGATATAGTTAAAATTGCTCATAATATTATTGCTGAAGGTTTTTCAAATAAAGTCATCACACCAAACCAAACAACTACTGATGACGTTGCGTGGTGGTTTAGGGAAAGAGTACGCGAGCTAAAGCTGCAAACTTGGTTTCACCCTAGTGTATCAATACAACGTAGCGATACCATAGCCTTTGATCATGAGTCTAGCTTTACCAATGGTAACGACCTAAAAGTTATTTTACCGGGTGACTTGTTACACGTAGATTTCGGTATCACTTATTTGCGCCTTAATACCGACACTCAACAACATGCTTACGTGTTAAAGGCAAACGAAAAACAAGCGCCAAGTTTTTTACAAGAAGCATTAATGTCTGGTAATAAACTTCAAGATATTTTCACTGGCAATTTTTCAGTTGGCGCAACAGGTAATGAGGTATTGAAACGCTCTCGAGAAGCGGCAATTTCAAAAGGATTAAAACCAACTATTTACACACACCCGCTTGGTTATCATGGACATGCAGCAGGTACTACGCTCGGCATGTGGGACTCCCAAGGAGGAGTAACTGGTTCCGGCGACTATCCCCTACATTTAAATACTGCATATTCCATTGAACTGAACAATGCCGTTTATATTGAGCAATGGAAAAAAGAAATCAGAATAATGTTAGAAGAGGATGCAATATTTGATCAATCAGGGGTTTGGTATCTCAACGGGCGGCAAACCAAGCTTTTACTCATTGGCCCTAATAAATAATTTCTAATGGTTATTATGCATTCTCTCGTTTGTAGTATCAAAGCTAGGAAGTATCAACATTAATTTATTCTCTCTCATACACAAGGTAACAATGCTAAATGCGTAAAGCTTTTTAGTTATAGCATGTGTTTTACAGAGGCTGATGAATCACTAAAACATAGTACTATGTTCATTTTAAAATAATCAAGGTTATCTATCAGCAGAGTTTTATACAGCTGAGCCTATCAAGTCTTTAAAAACTATCTAGTTTCATTAGGAAAACCCTAGTTTTATATAGAGATGTTCACAGAGAATAACAAACAATTACGAAGTACTTCTTGGCAACCGACCTTACGGTCGGTTAAACTCGACTTAACTAGTTTTACCTAAGCTTAGAGATAGTAGCATGAGAGATGCAGAGCAAACCCGTCAAAAAATACTTGAAATTAGCGCTGATGAAATCCATAAAAATGGTTTTACCGCGACAAGTTTGTCATGCATTCTAACGCGCTGTGAAATATCTAAGGGCGCTTTATACCACCACTTTTCAAATAAAATGGAACTTGGCTACGCTGTTTTTGAAGAGGTATACGCACCAGCTTTTATTGCGCTTTGGCAACCCCCAGTTCAATCTGAAGATCCAATTCAAGGTCTATCTGACTTTTTCAACTCAATGTCTACAGAAATGAGCTGCGATGAAGTGGTTTGCGGTTGTCCTTTAAATAACCTTTGCCAAGAAATGTCTGCTGTTGATGAAGGTTTTCGTGTAAGAATTCTTGCGATGCAGCAGCAATTGAATAAATTGATTGCTGAAAACTTAGAACGTATAGAGGCACAATTAAAACCTGACCTAGACTTTAGCCAAATTGCTTACTTTATTGTATCTACCTTTCATGGCTCTTCAAGTTTAAGTAAAAGTTCATTAAATAAAGAGTTATTCAACAAAGTTATTAAAGAGCTATGTCGTTATTTGCAGCAACTAAGACGATAATCAATCATTACTTGCAGTTGTACCAATTGAAATAAATAATCGAAAGTTCTAAGGCGGCTTAACTATCCAAAACCTGCGTTGCTTTCAATTCCAGTCGCTAGCGATTCTCATTCAAGCGCCTTGCTGTTGAGTATTTATCCTCACTTATAACTGCTCACTTACCTAATTCAATTGGTATTAGATAACATTTTTTAACACTTTATCTTATAACTTACACCTAAATACCATTTACAGACCGAGCGGTCGGTATGTATAATACTCAACAATTTCTATATCTACTATAATTTAACGTTAACCACGCAAGGGTCACCATGAAAAAGTTTCTATTACTTGTTGTATTGCTCACCGGCATATTGCAAAACAGCTATGCTGAAGTCGCCACACCTGCTGCTTCTCCTTATCAGGTAATAGAAGTAACAGGAAATAAATTATTTGCAAAAATTGCTGATAATCAAAGTGCTTTGAAAAAGTTTCCTGAACTAATGCGTGAAATTGTTGAAGAAGAATTAATGCCTTCAATCGATTATAAATATGCTGCATTTAAAATTTTAGGTAAGCATTTAAGAAAATCATCTAAAGAGCAACGAGCAAAGTTTGTTACTGCTATGCGTTCATATTTAGTGCGCACCTATGCCGGCGCGTTAACACAGTATCATAACCAAAAAGTACTGTTTGAGCCTGAAGTCAAGCTAAAACCTAAAGCTAAATCAGCGTCTGTTGACGTTAAAATTGTCGATGCTGGTAAGCCAGACATTAAAATTACTTTCCAAATGCGCAAAGACAAAAAGTCACAGCAATGGAAGGCTTACGATATGATTGTTGAAGGCATATCGTTAGTGAGTAGTAAACAAGCAGAATTTAACCGAAAAATATCAGAGCTAGGTTTAGATCAAGTAACGTTGGAATTAGCTTCAATCGCAAAATAGTGCTACAGAATATTTATCTAAGTACAATGTAAAGGCTTCTAAGGTATCTTAGGAACCTTTATTTTATTCAACGATAACAACGACCTATAAGTTATTTTTTCAGGCGTAGTATGATTCGTTAAATACACCCTTTTGAAATTGAAGTACAGGCCGTATTAACTAATTCTGTATCAATAAATAGTCTTGCTGTTATGGTACAATCAACGAATTCAATCACTATAAATAACAACAAAAGATAGCCAACTAAACTTCTAACGGGTCGGGCTTGCCCTTTGTTTTATATAATATTAATTAAGAAAAAGCGTATGGCATTAAAAATATTAGACTCATGTATCAACTGTGACATGTGTGATCCTGAATGTCCCAATGAAGCCATTACCATGGGCGAAAATATCTATGAGATTGACGTAGATAAATGTACCGAGTGCATTGGCCATTATGACAAACCAACCTGTGTTTCAGTTTGTCCCATTGATTGCATAAAACCAGATCCAGATAAAGTCGAAGACGAAGATACCTTACTCGCAAAATTTCTTCGTATGCACGGTTAGCCGAAACATTCAGTCGTTCAACTACCCATAGATTTATTTTACGTTAGCGATAAAAAAAGCTCGGCAATAATATTGCGAGCTTTTCTTTGTGCTTTATATTAAAAGCTGTTTCAAATTCAACTTTTTATTAAAGTAAACCGAGTGTTCACTTTACGAAAAAATCAACATCATACAAGCCCAAGCGGCTATTCCTGCAACAATATCATCGAGCATAATACCTAAGCCGCCATGGCAATTTTTATCTAGGTAAGAAATTGGCCAAGGCTTTAAAATATCAAAAAAGCGAAATAAAGCGAAACCAACTAACACAGTTAACCAATTTACTGGGATCAAATACATGGTGATCATAAAACCAACGATTTCATCCCAAACAATTGCACCGTGGTCATGTACTCCTGCATCTTTTGCAGCTTTACCGCAAATATAAATCCCAGCAATGCTCATAACTATCAATAATAATAGATAGTGTAAATTTGCTAAATTCATTGCTAAAAAGAACACAGGAATTGCTGCAAGCGTACCAAATGTGCCTGGCGCTTTCGGCGCTAAACCACTGCCAAAACCTAGCGCTAAAAAATGAATAGGATTTGAAAGTTGAAAGTTTTCTGTCGAGGCGGCCATACGTTAACCTTTGTTCTGAGAAAAATGCTCAAAACTTTTAGCATTAATTGGCACAGGTTTACTGTCTAACGTTGTGGTAATTTTATCACTACCATTAAGTTGGCCAATACAGGTAATAGTATTTCCGGTATTTGCTAGTGCTGTTTCCATACCAACTTTATTGTCTTCTGAAACAGTAAACAATAACTCGTAGTCATCACCACCAACAAGCGCAATATCAAACGCTTCTTCCATGCTAACACTATCACGTAAAGCATTTGAGATAGGTAGGTCTTCAAGCACAATGTTTGCGCCCACTTTTGACGACGTACAAATATGCTCTAAATCTGAAATTAAGCCATCAGAAAGGTCAATTGCTGCACTTGCATATTCGCGTAATGCTTGTCCGGCCAAAATTCTCGGCGGTGGGAAGTCTAAGCTATGACGAATTTTTTCACGATATTCATCGGCAACATTAACTTCATTAAAAATATCTTTTAATGCTAATGCCGCATCACCAATTTCACCCGTAACATAAATCCAATCACCAGGTTTAGCGCCTGAACGAGTTATGTGCTTATCTACAGGTGTTAGTCCTTGAGCCGTTACTGTAATACTTAATGGTCCTTGTGTTGTATCACCACCAATAAGTTGAACATTGTAAAACTCACAGAGTTCAAAAACACCAATACAAAACTCTTCGATCCACTGTAAATCAACCTCGGGCATCGTAATTGCCAAAGAGACCCACGTTGGCTCAGCTCCCATTGCCGCTAAGTCTGATAAGTTAACTGCAATAGACTTATGACCGATAGCCTTAGCGCTGGTTTCATGTGGAAAATGTACACCAGCAACTAAAGTATCTGTTGTTATCGCAATGTTTTGACGCTCTGAAGGGCTGACTAAGGCACAATCATCACCGATCCCAAGCAAAACATCTTTACGTTTAATAGCTTGCTCAGTAAAGAAGCGCTTGATCAATTCAAACTCTTTCATAGTACAACCAATTTAGTATTACTCGTTCGGACGAACGAGCTTAACAACCTTATCTAATACGCCATTAACAAACTTGTGGCTATCGTCAGCCGCAAAAGATTTTGCCAATTCAATCGCTTCATTAATAATAACGCGATAAGGCACATCTTGGCAGTCAGTTAATTCAAACACTGCAACACGTAAAATTGCTTTTTCAACATGATCTACATCGTCAAGTGGACGATCAACATGAGGAGCAATATTTTCATCAAGGCTACTAATTTTTGACGAAACGCCACGGAACAATTGTTGAAAGTACTCAATGTCAAAACGACGAGCACTATTTTCAGTCAAAAAATTCACTTCAATGTCAGAAACGTTATTTTGACTTAGTTGCCAAGAGTATACGGCTTGTACTGCTAATTCTCTGGCTTTTCTTCTAGGTGATGGTTTCACAAAAATATCCTGTTATAACTTATCTAATACATTAACCATTTCTAATGCACTTAAGGCAGCTTCTCCGCCTTTATTGCCTACTTTCAGGCCTGCACGATCAATAGCTTGTTCTATGGTATCGGTGGTAATAACGCCAAAAGCTACAGGCATGGTATATTCCATTGCAACCTGCGCTAAACCTTTATTACACTCACCCGCTACAAAATCAAAATGAGGTGTACCACCACGAATTACCGCACCAATTGCGATGATACCGTCGTAACCACCTTTAGCAGCAATTTTCTTAGCAGCAACTGGCAGCTCATATGCGCCTGGCACACGAATTACTGTAATATCGCTGTCAGCAACATTACCATGGCGTTTAAGGGCATCTACTGCACCTTCAAGTAAACTTTCAACAACAAAACTGTTAAAACGAGAGACGACGATGGCAAATTTCTTACCGGTTGCATCAAAGTTAGCTTCTACGACATTCATTTAAAAATCACCTACTGATAAAAATTTCGGCAATTCTAACAAATTGCGCGCGACTGCGGAACTCGTTTTAACAATTTTCTAGTATTACTGGTCAAGTTTCCAATACATCAGTAAGGATAACTGCATATGCGCTTGATATTAGACTAGTTTAACTAAATATGTATTTATCTAATTAATCCAACAAACCAGTGACAGTATTAAGTGCTGGTGTATTAAAGAATTAAATAGCTTGTGCATGGCGCTAACTCAATCATTTTTGTATGATATGGCAAATATCGCCAACAAATTACTCGTTTTATGACAATTTACTTTTCTTCTAATAAAATTCCTGAACTTATGCCTTTCAATCTGCAACAGCGCCAAGCAATTCTTGCATTGGCACAGGCAAAGTTATCACCACCAGAAAAACTGATACTAAATATCATTAAACTAATGCTACTAATTCCACCGTTTCTCTTTATCGCTAATTTACAAGGTATTGCTATTGCTGCGTCAATTGTCGTTGTTTTAGTGGCTTATTTTATTATCCTTAGACCAATTATGCTGCACTTCACTCTTAAGCATTTAAATGCTGCGATTAACCAATACAAAAAAAGCGAACACTAAGTTCGCTTTTTTTCAATGAATTAACAGTGCCTTACTAAGGCTCTATTTCATCCAATTCATCTAAATATGCATCAATGTCTTCTTCTTCTTCGGCGTTAACTTCAATCGGTGGATTGCCGTCATACACTTTATATTGCATATTTTGAAAATAAGCATTTTTCACAAATTCATACGGGTCAATCGCATCATTCAAAATCGCTTCTTGGTCTGCTAATGATGCTCTGGCCTCAAGCCCTAACACTCCAGCACGTAGTAAGTTAGGCCAAAAATCAATAACGGCTAGTGGCCAGTAGTAGCGATCAACAAAGTCTCCTACTTCTTCACGAACAGATGATGGCCCTAAAGCTGGTATAACTAGATAAGGTCCGTCACCGACACCATAGCTACCTAATACTTCACCAAATTCTTCTTGGCTTCTGTCCCAACCAAAGTCACTTGCAGGATCGAAAAAACCTAATAAGCCTACCGTAGAGTTTAAAACAAAACGCCCTGTTGATTTAGCGGCATCGGTAAACTTAGCTTGCAGTAAATTATTGATAATCGTTGATGGTTCATTTAAGTTCAGCGCCATATTATGAACACCTGAACGTAGCTCAGTTGGCATATATTCAACATAACCTTCTGAGGCAGGTTTAAATACATACTTATCAGCATAGTCCCATGTAAACGTCCAAAATGGACGGTTAATAGACTCTAAAGGATCTTTGGGATCCGAAACCGTTTCTTCAGATGAAGGCGTTGAAGAACAAGCGCCCAGGAATAATGAAAACACCACCGCGACAATGGCAGGGCTATTTTTGGCATTCAAAATGTTTTTTCTTATTGTATTCACTACAAGGTCCTTGAACGATAACAATTAAATTTTTTATCACTAAAAGTCGATAGCTTTGTGACATAGTTAGAATAATATTGGCTTATATTGTCAGCTTAACACGGGCGGTAAGTGACTGGCATTAAGATAATTGTTTAAAAAACGTAAATTTTCAACATAAACACTTTAATTCTGTTTCATCAGATATAAGAGCTTAAGTTACGGTGCTATATCAGCACGAAGGCATTAGCTTTTATTTGACTGTTGACGATGAACCGCAAGCAACATTTCTGCTTCAGGGCGAGGAATATCGCACTCTCGCATAATTTCTTCAATATCAGCGCCTAACTCAACTAACTTCTGAGCTCGGGAGTATAGTTTGTCTTCAGGTTGTTGATGAAGCAACTGCTCAATGGTTTGAAACTGTGTACTAAATTGCTCTTGATTGACTTTAATACGATGTTCTAATTGCTTAGAAACTTGCTCATTTTCTAATTGAGCTTCATCCCACTGCTGCGTATTTTCTAGCAACTGTTTTTGAGTTTGCATGAGCTGTGTTTGTAACTCTAAAAGCAATAGCTCTTGGCTATTGGTTTTCTGCGTCAATTCAATAATTCTACCAGACAAGCGATTCTTCAACGCTAACAATAATAATGCGACTAACATTACCAATGAAAATGCAGCTAGGCTAATCAAGTTTGCAGGTATATTTTCCATAGAATTATTGAGCACAACTCAATGAAAAAGCCTGCTAATACAGGCTTTTTCAAGTAATCTTAGAATTGCTTTAACTCATCCCATTCAACATCAGATAGTAGTTTATTTAAGTCTACCAAAATTAATAACTCACCTTCTCGGTTTGTTACGCCTTGAATATACTTAGCACTTTCATCATTGCCAACATTTGGCGCGGCATCAATTTCTGAAGTTTTTAAATAAACCACTTCAGCAACACTATCAACCAAAATACCGATAACTTGTGTTTCCGCTTCAATAATAACAATACGAGTATTATCAGTTAGTTCAGCGGACTCCATACCAAAACGAGCACGAGTATCAATAACAGTAACTACGTTACCACGTAAATTGATAATACCCATTACATATGCAGGCGCACCTGGAACAGGGGCTATTTCGGTGTAACGCAGTATTTCTTGTACTTGCATTACGTTAATACCATAGGTTTCATTATCAAGTTTGAAAGTCACCCGTTGAACGACTTCATCATTAGTATCTACACTTTCATTTGCATTGCGTCTTTCATCAGACATACTACTGGCCTCTTTCAATTTTTATTTTCTATTCTGGTGACTAAAATACTTATTTGATAAGTATACTGACAAGTTAAAATACAGCAATTATTCTTGCGTAATATTTACACCTTTTTCCAATAACTTAATTAGAGAATCGACATCTAATAGCGCACACATGCGATCTTTAACTAAACCAGCTAACCATGGTCGCTTGCTTGGTGAGTCTAACCATTTCACATCTTTTTGCTTTAAAGTTACAGTATTAACTAAACTTTCCGCCGCCAAACCCCAAGACGAATCATTCAGCATGATTATGTATTGGTAATCTAATGAAGATAGTAATTTTTCATCACACTTTTCTGGCATCACCCAACGTGCAGTATCAACAACATTAATTTTTTCATCTCGACGTAACATAACACCTTTAAACCAATCGGGTTTCCCCATTAAAGCAGTGGTTTTGTCACTATTATGAATGCCGCCTAACTCAATTAAAGGCACCGCAACGGTTAAACCAGCAACATTAAAAAATAATGCTTGAAAATCGCCTTGTCGATAACTTTTTTCTGGCTTAGCTTCAAAACCGCCGACACTTTTTCGCGTCGTAATTTCAGGTGTAACTTCTGGCGCAATCGCTTTTTTCTTAATAAGGCTTTGTGCTTTGTCAGGCACTGCAGTTTTTTCAGGCGCTGCAGACTTTTGCTGTCGACTACTAGTTTTTTCTTGTTCAACTTGCGATGCTCTTCGACTAATTACAGCCGGCTCTGTTAAAAGCGATGTATCAAGTATTGCTTTTTCTTCTGCTTTGACTTTCTCAGCACTTTCGCTACTAGCAACACTGGGTAAGCTAACTTGGCTTAATAGCTGTTCAACGGGCTGTACAAGCTTTTCTTTAACCTGAACAGTAGCCTTTTCGTCAACCTCTTCGGTAAGCAGTTCAGACAAATAGTTCTGCATTAAATGCTTACTTGCCGCTAAAGATTTTGACATTGATTTACTTACCCACTGATTTTAAATGAATTAAATATTTTAATAAATTTGTATACGCTATGATACCACGAGAATTGGGTGCATAGTCAGAAGGAACCTTTTGTAAAACACTAGCATTGCGAAAATTAGTGTCAATCGGTATCACTCCAGGCCAAACAGCGTCACCATACAGCTCTTGTAGTTTACGATAAGTCATCAGTGAAGCCTTAGTGCGTTTATCAAACATCGTTGGCACTATGCTGTATTTAAATGGTTGAGTTTGCTCACTTTGCATAATATCGAGCGTTTTCATCATCCGGTCTAAACCTTTTAATGCTAAAAACTCAGTTTGTACAGGTACAATAATTCGTTCACAAGCCGCCAATGCATTCACCATCAACACACCTAAAATTGGCGGACAATCGATTAATACGTAATCATATTCATCATTGATTTTCTGCATGGCTTTCTTTAATACTAAGCCCATACCGCCTTTATTACCTAAAGAGCGATCAAGTGTGGCGAGTCCCATTGTGGCTGGCAATATGTCAATATTGTCATAATGAGTAGGACATAAGCTTTGCATGATTTGTTCTTTGGTCGAAACTTGCAAAAATAAATCATAAACACTTAAGTCTAAATCTTCCGATTCGATACCAAAATAGTAGCTAAGCGAAGCATGTGGATCGGTATCAACCAACAATACTCGATAGCCTTTTTGTGCGAGTAATCCAGCTAAGGAAATTGTTGATGTTGTTTTACCTACACCACCTTTTTGGTTTGCAACTGTCCAAACTACCAAGTGAATTTCCTATTGATTATTGTCTTGTTGAGAAACAGTATTGTTACTTTCATTCTCACTTTCATTCTCACTTTCATCAGCACGAGTGGTAATACGAATACCGCCATTTTCAAGGCGGATTATTCTGATTTCTTCTTCGCCCGCATTGTCGCTATCAATTTGTTTAATAGCTTCAATATCTTTTACTGAAATCGTTGGTGCTGCCAATAAATTGGCTTTTTCTAAACCATATTTTGAAATAGCAATGACAACACGTCTATTTTTCGAACGCCCAGTCGCAGTTTTATTATCCGCATTAGGGTAGTATTCTCCATAACCTTCAATTGCCATACGTGCAGGGTTCAAATTCAAGTTTTCTAACACCCGTAAAATGGCTGTCGCTCTAAATACTGACAATTCCCAATTTGACGAAAAAAACTCTGTCGCTATCGGTTGATTATCAGTATACCCTCTGACCCGAATATAATTACTGGTACTGGCAATAATATTATAAATAACTGTTAAAATATCTCTCGCCGCATTGGTTGGTGATGCAGAACCGCTAGGGAATAATAAACCGCTATTTAATTCAATTTCGAGCCAGTCGCCATCAATTTGTAATTGCGCATAGCCTGACTCTACAAGCTCGTATAGCGCTTCATGTAGTTCTTTTTCTAAAGAAGTAAGTGTTGTGCCAACTTGCTCATCAGAAACATTTGATAAGGTAATTTCCCCCTCAACCAGTTCAGGGCCTGCAGCATCTAAAACACCATTACCAAATAATCGTTTATTTGTTTTAGAACTGTTCACTGGCAAAATATCATCACCGTGACCACGGTTTTTAGGTTGCTCTTCATTGGCTTGAAATACACGACCAATTGACTCAGTTGCCGTTTCGAATGGTTCTTCATTAACCATCGCCATCGCATAAAGTACAACAAATAGTGCAAAAAGTAAGGTCATATAGTCAGCGTAAGAAACTAGCCAACGCTCTACGTTATCATTCTCGACTGAGTGACGTCTCGCACGTAACCGGTTCATTGTTCTAACCGAAAGGCAGACAACTTGTTTTCAATAGCATGTGGGTTTTCCGCTAAAGCGATGGCAACTAAACCTTCTGTCATCATTTCACGATACATGGTTTGTTCATGAACAATCGCTTTAATTTTATTCGCTATTGGTAGATATATTAGATTGGCAAAACCGACCCCGTAAATGGTTGCCACAAAGGCGGTAGCAATGCCTTGACCTAATAATTGTGGGTCCGCTAAATTTGACATGGCATGTATTAAACCTAACACAGCACCAAGAATACCAATCGTTGGACTGTAGCCCCCCATAGACTCGAAAACATGAGCAGAACGTAAGTTATGCTCACGATATAAATCCAAATCAAGCTCTAGCGAAACACGTAGGTTTTCAACTTCAACACCGTCAACTAGCAGGTTCAACCCTTTATTAATAAAGAAGTCATTTTCTTCTTCAGCTATATGTTCAAGCGATAAGAAGCCTGATTCGCGAGCTTTTTCAGCCCATACAACGATAGATTCGATGCCTTGTTCGACATTATATTTCGGCGGTAAGGCAATCCACTTAAGTAATGACATTGCGTGGATAAATTGGCTTTGCGATGATTGCAACATTACCGCACCAACTGTGCCGCCAAAAACAATAATAAAGGCTGGCAGCTCCAATAAAGAAACAACCGATCCACCGTCAATAATAAAACCAAGATAAATTGCCAATATGGCAATAATTAACCCTGAGATACTCAATTTATCCATGCTGTATTTCCTTTAGGATCGCAGATGGAAAGCTTTCAATTGCCAAAGATAGTTCAGATATTCCAGCAACGGTCACCGCTTGCGGCATACCGTAAACAACACACGACTCCTCGTCTTGAGCCCAGATAGTTGCGCCTTTATTTTTTAACAGTCGTGAGCCATCACGACCATCAGCACCCATGCCAGTTAATATGATGCCTAAAACGTTGCCGCCAAATACCTTTGCTGCAGAGCCAAAACTAATATCTACACTTGGCTTGAAAGCAATTCGCTCTGAATCGTCTTCAAGTATTCTTAGTTTTGCTGCATTTTCTGTACCATCAATGATCATTTGTTTGCCGCCAGGCGCTAAATAGGCACAACCAGGTTTAAGAACATCACCAGACTCAGCTTGCTTAATATTTATTTTACACAATGTATTCAGCCGCTTAGCGAACGCCAAAGTGAAAGCAGCTGGCATATGCTGCACCATGATAATAGGTAGAGGGAAATCTTCAGGTAATTGTGTTAACAGTTTTTGTAATGCAACAGGCCCACCGGTTGATGTTCCGATCGCCAATAACTTGTACTGCTTGCCTGAGCTTTTTCGAATAGAGGTCTGTGAGCGTTCACTGCGTGTAACGCTAGTAGCCTTTGAAGTTAATGTTGGAGCCTGGGGTTTTAACTCACGAGTATCTCGTGAACGAAATGTTGAGATGCGTGCTAAACGTCCTGACTTTTTTCGTGCTAACTGAATAACACGTTGACGTAATAAACTACCCGCATCTTCGGTATTTTTCGCAATTTCATTAAACTTTTTTGGTAAAAAATCTAATGCCCCAGCATCCAAAGCTTCTAATGTTGCTTTAGCGCCGTCATGCGTTAAGGAGGAGAACATAATAATAGCAGTTGGTGCTTTAGCCATTATTTGCTTAACCGCTTCAATGCCATTTAATAATGGCATTTCAATGTCCATGGTAATGACGTCAGGTTTTAAGGCAATTGCCTTTTCCACTGCGTCAAGACCATTAATGGCAACATCAATAACCTCAAGGTTAGGATCTTTATTGAGAATATCCGTAACTCGGCGTCGAAAAAAACTGGAGTCATCAACCACCAATACTTTAAAGGACATTTACAATCTCTTTCCTATTTTGATTACGTGGCTATGAGTGTAGTTTTTTATTCACAACCGATTTTTTAGCGTAATACTTCAACATGTTAGGTACATCAACAATTAATGCAATTCCACCATCACTGGTAATTGTAGCGCCAGCCATGCCCGGAGTACCATGTAAAAGTCTATCTAATGGCTTAATAACGACTTCTTCTTGGCCAATTAAACTATCAACCACAAAGCCAACTTGCTGATTGCCTAGCTGCACTATGACCACATGACCACGGTCGCGCGGCTTATCAACATAATTACGCACGAGCCATTGATCTAAATAGAATAGTGGGATCGCTTTTTCTCGAACAATAATCGTCAATTGACCATCAACAACATTCGTTGTCGTTAGATCAAGGTGGAAAATCTCATTAACACCAGCCAATGGCAATGCAAAAGTTTGTTTACCTACAATCACCATTAAGGTTGGTAAAATAGCTAAAGTTAACGGTACTTTAATTTCAAGTATAGTACCAACGCCCATCTCTGAGTCGATATTTACTGTACCATTTAACTGGGTGATTTTAGTTTTAACCACATCCATGCCCACACCACGACCAGAAACTTCTGAAATTTCTGTTTTCGTTGAAAATCCTGGTGCAAAAATCAGGCTAAATGCTTCTTTGTCTGACATGCGGGCTGCAGCATCAGCATCTAAAACACCACGTTCTATGGCTATTTCTTTTAATTTTTCAGCGTTCATACCCGCACCATCATCACGAATGGTCAATAGAATATGATCGCCTTCTTGTGATGCAGATAATACGACTACACCTTCACGAGGCTTACCAGCAGCTTCACGTTTTTCTGGCGCTTCAATACCGTGGTCAACAGAGTTACGCACAAGATGCACCAATGGATCAGCTAAGGCCTCAACAAGGTTTTTATCTAAATCAGTTTCTTCGCCTTCTAAAATTAACTTAATTTCTTTATTGAGGCTTCGCGCTAAATCACGAACAACACGCGGAAAACGACCAAAAACTTTCTTAATTGGCTGCATGCGGGTTTTCATAACCGCACCTTGTAGATCCGTCGTAACGGCGTCTAAATTTGATACTGCTTTAGTTAATTCTTCATCTTCTTTGGTCATACCTAAGCTGGTAAGACGATTTCGTACCAATACCAATTCCCCGACCATATTCATAATTTGGTCTAGTCGTTTAGTGTCAACGCGAACAGTTGTTTCACCCTGCGCTGCTGGAGCTGCTTTTTTGTCTTTGGCTGGCTCTACTTTATTTTCAGCAGGTTTAGCTACCGCTTTTTTCACTACTGGGGTTGGGGTTGGCGCTGGCTTAGGCGCAGCTTTAGCTACCGGACTAACCGCTTGGCTTACCGGTGCACTAGGTTGTATATTTGGTGCTTTACCTTTACCGTGTAACTCATCTAATAGTGACTCGAATTCGTCATCATCAATTTCATCAGAATTAGATGATAAAGCCGGAGCACTAGGTGTTGATGCTATTGCAGGAGAAAATGCTCCTTGGCCATGTAGTTCATCTAATAACGATTCAAATTCATCGTCAGATATATCGTTACTACTTGTATTAGCTTCTACAACAGGTTCAGCAACTGGTGCACTGGGCGCACCACCACCATGTAATTCGTCTAATAAGCGTTCAAATTCATCTTCACTCATTTCGTCATTTGAATCATTAGCGGAACTAGTTTCTACGACTTCTGGCTCAACAGGGGCAGGAGCAATAACTTCTACACCTTCTGGGTCACATAGTCGATGTAATTCAGCTAATAGAGCGGGCTCTGCAGGCACTAGAGGTTCACGATTTTGAACCTGAACAAACATCGCATTAATGGTATCAAGTGCTTGAAGAATAACATCCATTAAATCAGAGGTAACTGTGCGTTCATTATTGGTATTTCTTAAAATATCAAAAACGTTTTCTGCACCATGACAAACATCGACTAATTCAGTTAATGCTAAAAAGCCTGCACCACCTTTTACGGTATGAAAGCCCCTAAAAATAGCATTAAGTAAATCAGCATTATCGGGATCATTTTCAAGTTCAACTAATTGTTCCGACAAGCTCTCAAGTATTTCTCCAGCTTCGATTAAAAAATCTTGAAGAATTTCTTCATCTTGTTCAAATGACATTGAGTAACTCCTTTAAAAACCTAAACTTGATAACAAATCGTCGACATCGTCTTGGTCTGAAACCACATCACTGCGACTTTCTGTGTTAACAATTGGCCCTTCAACTAAATTTTCACCTACTCTCGGGTAGTGAGTAGCTTTCGCTTCTTCAGAAGAAATACCAAACGCAGTTAACATATTTATCAAGCTTTCTTCAACTTCATGCACTAAATCAATAACTTTACGGATAACTTGGCCGGTAAGATCTTGGAAATCTTGCGCCATTAACACGTCAGTCATCAGGCTATGCATATGACCAGTTTCTTTCTCAGTAGTTCTTAGTAAGATATCGATATCTCGGCAAAGGTCTTTAAACTCACCAACATCGAGTTCGTTATGCATTAACTTTTGCCAAAGCGGGTTTACTGAACTAATTTGCTGTTGAATGGTATCAACAACAGGAAAAATAGACTCTACAGCGTCCATGGTTTTATTCGCAGCTTCTTCAGTGCGACTAATTACATAGTTCAAGCGTTCTTTCGCATCGGGAATGTCTGCCGTAGCAAATTCATTCAAGCGACTATCCAATTGAAAGTTATTCAAAGAATCATGTAACTGACGCGTCAGCTTGCCTATTTCAGCAAACAATTCAGAATTTATTGGATTTTGAATTTCCGCGATAAGCTCATCAGCTTTATCTTGTTGGTCAGTTTCCAAATACTCAACCAATAACTTAGCTTGTTCCAAAGAAACATGGACACTGGTATTTAAAGTCATGTGACGTCCTTGCGTAAAAAATTAATGATTAACCGAGACGTTCAAAAATCTTATCAAGCTTAGTATTTAGCGTTGCTGCGGTAAATGGCTTAACAATGTAACCATTCACACCTGCTTGTGCTGCCATCACAATTTGCTCTTTTTTCGCTTCTGCAGTCACCATTAATACTGGGATATGAGACAATTTCGCATCAGCTCTAATTGCTTTAAGTAAATCAATCCCTTGCATACCTGGCATGTTCCAATCGGTAACAACAAAATCAAAGTCACCCTCTTTTAGCATTGGTAATGCTGTGCTTCCGTCATCAGCTTCCGAAATATTAGTGAAGCCTATGTCACGTAACAAGTTTTTGATTATACGTCTCATCGTTGAAAAATCATCAACAACAAGCACTTTCATATTTTTATCCAAGGCACCCTCCGGTGAGAACATTTAAAATTCTAACTATATGTCTATTCTACTTAACTTTGCCATGATTGCATACGTGCTTTTAATCGATGCATTGCTTGGCTATGTATTTGGCTCACTCTTGACTCACTGACGTCAAGTACTTGACCTATTTCTCTAAGGTTTAATTCTTCATCATAATATAGCGACAGTACTAAAGCTTCTCGTTCTGGTAAAGTAGAAATACACTCAGCTAAAGATTTTTTAAAGACACTTTGTTCAATACTAGCATAAGGATCGTCTTGTCGATGACTGTCTGCCATATCTAGAGCATCTTCACTTACCCCTAAATCTTCAATGCCAATTATCTTACCTGAACTGACTTCATTAAGTATATGATGATAATCATTTAATGAAATATTCAGCTTTTCAGAGACTTCAGCGTCAGTAACATCACGGCCATATTCTGCTTCTAAGCATTTTATGGCTTCGCTGATCATACGGCTGTTTTTATGGACCGAACGCGGTACCCAATCACCACGACGAATTTCATCTAACATGGCTCCACGAATGCGAATGCCGGCAAAGGTTTCAAAGCTTGCACCTTTGCTATTATCAAAATTATTTGCAGCCTCAAACAATCCTATCATACCTGATTGAATAAGGTCATCCACGATAACACTTGCGGGAAGACGGGCAAGTAGATGATAGGCAATACGCTTTACTAATACGGTGTGCTGTTCTAATAAAGACGATTTATCAACACTGTAAGCATGTAATTTTGCCAATTTAACTCACTCGCTTTACTGGTTAATGTTCTAACAATTGTTCAATAAAGAACTCTAAATGGCCTGAAGGTTGTTGAGGAACTGGCCAGCTAATCAAATTTTTAGCAAGCGCTTTAAAGCCTAATGAAGCTGGTGAATCAGGATATGCTTCAACAATAGCTTGTTGCTTCCTAACAGACTTACGAATATTTTCATCAAATGGTATAACTGCGACTAATTCTAATGCAACATCGAGAAATCGATCAGTTACTTTTGAAAGCTTAGCAAATAATTGCTGACCCTCTTTTGGACTGCGCACCATATTGGCAACCACTTTAAACTTAAATAGGCCGTGATCACGGCTTAAAAGTTTCATCAAGGCATAACAATCAGTAATTGAGGTAGGTTCGTCACAAACCACTAGTAAAACATCTTGTGAGGCGCGACAAAAGCTCAATACCATGTCAGAGATACCAGCCGCGGTATCAACAATAAGAACATCAAATTTAGTATTCATATCACTAAAGGCACGGATCAGGCCTGCATGTTCAGATGGCGTTAAATCAACCATAGATTGCGTACCTGATGTTGCTGGAATAATATTCATCCCAGCCGGCCCTTTAATGATTATATCGTCAAGCTCGCACTCGCCAGACAGAACATGAGACAAGTTACGCTGCACACGCAACCCTAACATAACATCAACATTAGCAAGACCTAAATCAGCATCCAGTACTAAAACGCGCTTACCTAATTTGGCTAAAGAAATCGCAGTATTTAGTGATACATTAGTTTTACCTACGCCACCTTTACCGCCAGATACGGCCACAACTTTTATTTGTTGAGATTCTTGCATTTTTCGTAGGCCACTCGCTTGATCTATCATCTATATAACTTCTCTATATAACTTTGCTGCCTATTCAGGTAGCTATACTGCGACGGCTGTTACGGGAGTCCGCCATGAAACTGCTGGTGAGGGCTGAGATTTCATCGCCATTCTATCTGCAAGCGTAACTAATTTCTCCGCATTTGCAACCTTAATATCTTCTGGAACTCTTTGCCCGTCAGTAAGATAGCCTATAGCTAAGCCATTTTGCAATGACGTAGAGATAATTTCACCAACACTAAGGCTTTCATCAAGTTTAGTGTAGATACAACCAGCTAATGGAATTCGCTTAAAACGCTCAACATTTTCTTGCATTACTCGCGGTTGAGTATTTGCCGATAAAACCAAATAATTTCGAATTCTAACACGAGCATTAGCGATTAAGGTAGTTAAATGCTCGCTTAAACGCATATCTCTTTGACCCATTCCCGCTGTATCGATCAAGATCAATTTCTTTTGTGAAAACTGCTGTAAAAGACTATCAAGTTCAGTGCCGTCTTTCGCCAACTTAACTTGACAACCAATAATACGACCATACGTTGCTAATTGCTCGAAGCCAGCAATACGGTAACTATCAGTTGAAATTAAAACCACTTGGTCTGCACCATGAATTTGTGCAAAACGTGCAGCTAACTTCGCAATAGTGGTAGTTTTTCCTACACCTGTAGGGCCAACCAATGAAACAACACCGCCACGCTGAATAATATCATTATTGGTGGTATTTAACTGTTGTGCAATAACTTGCTTTGCTTGCTGCCATGCGTCATCTTCATTTGTATTCGCAGGAATATAACTCGCCACTTGATCAGCAATTTGTTCCGTTAAGCCCATCGCCATTAAGCGGTTAACTAAAACTGCGCGCATTGGATCTTTTTGCGCCATATCTTGCCACATCAACCCTGACATCTGGTGTTCAAGTAATTGACGAATTGATGACATTTCTTTTTGCATACGCTCAAATTCATTACTGCTAACTTGGCGTTGCTCTTGGGAATGAGTAGTTGCAGTTAATGGCGCAACATTCTCAGCAAAATCATTGTTGTTTGGCGTTGCAAATTCTTGCTGAGCCATTTGTTGTGGCGCCGCTTGATGAGTTGCTGTATCACTCGTATTTGATTGAGCTAAACGCGCGGTAAAGTCTTTAAATTGTTGTTCAATATCAGGTTCAGCTGTTGCAGTCGACTGTACTGGACGAGCAGACTGGGCTGATGAATTAGCGATTTGGCTGTCAAACGCTCTAGTTGCTGGTGCTTTATCATAACCATTTTGCTGAACTTGGCGGTTTAATAAAGCAGCTAAGCTGTCTGCGGGCGCTTCTGCAGGTTGTTCTTTAGGTTGTGGAGCATGAGTAAACGCGACACTATCTTCAGCCATATCAATACGACTTGCTGCTTGAGCATTTACTCCAGCTGTACTTTCAGGAGCTTGGGTTGGTTTTACATTCTGGTTGTAATCAACCGCCGCCATTAACTCGACACCTTCAGCAATTTTTTTATTCGACATAATAACAGCATCAGCACCTAATTCTTCTTTGATTTGTGCTAATGCGCTTCTCATATCTTTTGCTACGTAACGTCTAATTTTCACGGCCAACCCCTTATAATTCAGTACAGCTTACTTTGAAGTATTCTTTTTACTGGCCGATAGCGCTAACAATTTTAATTTGTTTGTCGTCAGGAATTTCTTGATAAGAAATTACCCGCAACCCTGGAATTGTATATTTAACAAACTTAGCTAACACTGAGCGTAAAATTCCTGACGTTAATAATATTGGACTATCACCAGCCATTTCTTGCTGTTGTGCCCCGTCAGTCAATGATTTCTGCAATCTTTCTGCTAAGCCTGGTTCTATACCAGCGCCATCGTCTCCAGCCATTTGCATAGACTGGTGCAACATCTGTTCCAACTCTGGCGACAAAGTTATGACGGGCACTTCAGTTACCGGGCCAACCAATTCTTGGACAATAAATTTACGCAGCGTTATTCGCACCGCTGCGGTTAATACTTCAGGGTCCTGGCTCTTAGGTCCGTACTCAACTAAGGTCTGAATAATGCTACGCATATCACGTACTGGCACACCTTCATTCATCAAGTTTTGCAGCACTTTAACAACCGTACCAAGCGATAGAATATCGGGGATCAAACCTTCGATAAGTTTAGGGAAACTTTTCGCCAGCATATCCAATAAATTCTGTACTTCTTCATGCCCTAATAATTGCGACGCATTGTTAGTTAAAATTTGACTTAAGTGAGTCGCTAATACCGTTGCCGAATCTACAACCGTATAACCTAATGATTGCGCATGTTCACGCTGTTCTTGCTTAATCCATACTGCATCTAAACCAAACGCAGGGTCTTTGGTTGCAATACCATCTAGTTTGCCAAAGACTTGGCCAGGATTAATCGCTAATTCATGATCATGTCTGATTTCAGCTTCACCTACTGTCACGCCCATTAAAGAGATTTGATAGGTATTAGGCTCTAAATCTAAATTGTCTCGAATATGTACCGCTGGTACTAAAAAGCCAAACTCTTGTGAAAGCTTTTTACGTACGCCTTTAATACGATTTAGCAGTTCGCCACCTTGAGCTTTATCAACCAATGGAATTAAGCGGTAACCAATTTCTAGACCAATTATATCGACATGATTCACATCATCCCAACCTAAATCTTTAACTTCAGCTTCTTGTTGCTGCGTTTCAACTTCTTCAGCCTCTGACTGTTCAGCCAATTGCACGGCTTTTGCTGCTTTATATTTACTATTAAAAAATGCAGCTCCAGCAATTAATACGGCAAATATTAAGAACGCAACATGTGGCATGCCAGGTACAATGCCCATTACAAACATCACACCAGCCGCAATATAGAGTGACTTCTCTTGACCAAGTTGGCTACTAACTTGTTCGCCCATATCCTGAGCGGTATTTTGGCGAGTAACAACGATAGCCGTGCCGACCGATAGTAATAGCCCCGGAATTTGTGCAACTAAACCATCACCTATTGTTAGCAGGGTATAAATTTCCACCGCACTATCAAAAGAAAGGTCATGTTGAACCATACCAATAATTAAACCACCAATAATATTGATGAATAAAATTAAAATACCGGCAATCGCATCGCCTTTTACAAACTTACTAGCACCATCCATTGAACCGTAGAAATCAGCTTCGCTAGTAACTTCAATACGCCTTTCTCGTGCTTGATCTGCCGTAATAAAGCCAGCGTTCAAATCAGCATCAATTGCCATTTGTTTACCTGGCATCGCATCTAAGGTAAATCGTGCTGTTACTTCAGCAATACGCCCTGCACCTTTAGTAACAACAACAAAATTTATAATGATGAGAATAGCAAAAACCACTAAACCAACCGCGTAGTTGCCACCAATAACCACAGAGCCAAATGCTTCAATTACCTTACCTGCAGCTTCAGGACCTTCATGACCTTCAAGTAGCACCACACGTGTACTGGCAACATTAAGCGCTAAACGTAAAATGGTGGCGATAAGTAACACCGCAGGAAAAGAGCCAAACTCTAATGGCTTGAGGGTATAAACCGTTATGAGCAATACAACTAGTGATAAGGCAATATTGAATGAGAATAGAATGTCGAGCAAAAATGCTGGCATCGGCAAAATAACCATGCCAAGTGCCGCCATCACTAAAAATGGCGTACCCAAGCCAGAAAAGACATTGAATTTTTGTTTTTTTAAGTTATTAAAAGTTGCCGCTAACTGCATGAGCTCTAATGATAGTATTTTGACATATACCATGAAAAAGCAATAATCAGACCAGCTTAAAGTAAAAATTCACAATAAAGCTTCGCTTGTTGCTTATTTATACAATCGCCTTCTAACTTTAATAATAAAACAATAACTTAGCTTTTTAGAAATAAAAGATTAACGACTTAGTAACGAAAGTCATCTGGAATAGGCAGGTTTTTAGCCACAGGTTTTGGTCTACTGCCTTTACCTTTTTTATGGGCATTAAGCTGAAAAATAAACGCCAGTATTTGCGCTACTGCGGCGAATAGCTGCTCAGGAATTTCTTCGTCAGGCTCTGCAGTGTAATAAATAGAACGTGCGAGTGCTGGAGAGGCAATAATTTCAATACCATGCTCTTTAGCAATAGTGCGAATATGCAATGCCATTTCATCAATACCTTTAGCAACTAATACTGGTGCCCCGCCAGCTTCCGCATCATATTTAAGTGCGACTGAATAATGTGTCGGGTTGGTAATAACAACATCTGAATTCTGTACTTCTTCCATCATGCGCCGCTGCGACGCTTCGTATTGTGCTCGCCTTATACGGCCTTTGGTTTCAGGGCTACCGTCGGAGTTTTTCATTTCATCTTTAATTTCTTGTTTGGACATTTTTAATTGTCGATTATGGTTCCAAACCTGATACGGCGCGTCTATGGCAACAATAATACCGATAGATAACGCCAGTGCTAAAAACATCCATAGCAGTAGAGACACAGCATGGGAAAAATTATGAGGAATATTTTCTGTGCTTAAATTGATTATTTGATCGAACAAACTACTCAGCAATAAATATGCTGAAACAAATACGACGAAAAACTTTAGAATTGACTTAATCAGTTCAACATAGGCTTGCACGCCAAACATACGTTTAAAACCAGCCAGTGGCGAAAGTTTACTGGCTTTGGGCGCCATCGCTTCCCATGAAAAGCTCATACCGCCAAGCATGGTATTACCAACAAAGGCAGCCACAACAACTACAATATGGATCCAAAGAAATGGCACCATAATCGAACTTACACTATCACTTACTACCTGAAATAAAGCGTGGACATCCATCACTTCCATTCGGTTTAAGCTAAACATCCGCTTCATCATTTTTGCCATTTCAGCAACCAACGAATCACCGAGTATCAACAATGCCATCGCCGCGCCAACCAAAACAAACATGGTACCTAAGTCTTTAGAGCGGGCTATTTGGCCTTTCTTTCTGGCATCAGAGAGTTTTTTTGCCGTGGGTTCTTCGGTTTTTTCACCGCTGTCAGACTCAGCCATTAGGGAGCCGCTCCGCAGTCAATCAAGTAACAACTAAAATCTAACGCTCGTTGCCATTGCATAACAAAATGACTATAAAAATTACCCATGGTCAGCCACATAATGATCAAACCCGCGCACATGGTAATTGGAAAACCAATAGCGAAAATATTTAGTTGTGGTGCTGCTCGGGTCATAATACCAAACGAGAAATTTATCAGTAGCATGGCGGTTAATGGCGCTATTGCTAACGATAACGCGGTAGCAAACATCCAACTACCCCATTCGGCAATTTCTTTAAATTTAATACTAGAAAAATCAGTAGCAGGAATTGGAATAGTGTCAAAGCTGGCAACAACAAACTGTAAATAAGCTAAATGTCCGTCCATCGCCCAAAACAATAAAGAAGACAATATTAAAAAGAACTGACCAACCGCAGGTACACTGGTACCACTGGCAGGGTCGACCAAAGAAGCAAAACCTAAACCGGTTTGCATCGCAATTATTTGCCCAGCCAACGTAAAAGTATTTACCACCATTACAGTAACAAAACCTAGCATTATGCCAATGATAATTTGTTCAGCAACAAGTAAAGAGGTTGCCAAAGAGAACATATTACCGACATTGGTTGGCGGCAATGCAGGCATAACTGCAGCGGTAACAGCAATACAAAAGAATAGCTTAACTCGACCTGGAATTGACTTAGCGCCAAGGCCTATCATCGCCATAACCATGGCAGAAATTCGTGTCAATGGCAGTAAAAAATCAGCCATACTTTGGTTAATAACTGACTCGGTAAACTCCACGTTAACTTACCACGCTAGGGATACTACCAATCAGTCGAATAGCGTAATCCATCAATTTTTGCACTAACCAGTGACCGCCTAAAATCAAAGATAATAGCGTAACAATTAAACGTGGTAAAAAACTTAATGTTTGTTCGTTAATTGAAGTTGCTGCTTGGAATACTGCAACAATTAAGCCGACAATAAGGCTAGGAACAATAACCGCACTAACTAGCACAATGACTAAAAATAAAGCATCTCTTAATATATCAACAAATACTTCAGGACCCATTACACGGCTCCCATACCATAGCTTGTTGCAAGCGTACCTATGACTAAATTCCAGCCATCAATCAAAACAAATAACATCAATTTAAATGGCAGTGACACTATCATTGGCGAGAGCATCATCATCCCCATTGCCATCAAAATACTTGCCACCACTAAATCAATAATCAAGAAGGGAATAAATAACATAAAACCTATTTGGAAAGCGGTTTTTAATTCACTAATAACAAAAGCAGGAATAATTACCGTCATTGGCAAATCGGTTGGTTGATCAACTTGTTGAATACCAGCCATGCCCGCTAAGGTATCTAAATCTTTTATTCGAGTTTGTTCAAGCATAAAAGCACGTAGGGGCACTTTAGCTTTATTAATTGCTTCAACTGAGGTCAATTGGTCTTCTAAGTATGGCTGAATAGCTCGGTCATTAATTTCGTTATAAACCGGCGTCATAATGAATAATGTCATAAACAAAGTAATACCGATAATCACCTGATTTGATGGCGTTTGTTGCAAACCAAAGGCTTGTCGTAGAATCGCCATTACCACAACAATACGGGTAAATGACGTCATCATGATCACCGCTGCTGGTATAAAGCTCAGCGCGGTCATGAAAATCAATATTTGTAACGTGACAGAGTATTCTTGCGAGCCATCAGGATTAGTGGTTAGCTTTAACGCTGAAAGCGATAAATCATCCGCAGCCATACTAAAATTACTGAACAGTAAAAACGACAAAATCGTAACAACTAACGTTACGATTTTGCTCAGCGATAATAATGATTTTTTATTATTGTTTATCATTTTGTTGCTCATAGCTTTTTACAGTTTTTTGTTTGAGGAATTTTGCTATAGATTGGGCAAAATCAATCGACTTTTCTTGGCCTGTCACTATAGGTTCATCGAGTGTTTCTAATAAAGTAATTTGTTGCGCTGTAACACCAAGCAATAATTGTTTATCACCACTTTGTACGACGACTAGCTTCTCTTTCGCGCCTAAATGTAAACTGGTGACTATTTTAAGACCTTTAAGGTTATGTTGAACACCTTGAAAACGCTTTAAAATAACTGCACTAACGACAATAACAGCTAATACCATCAATAATGAAAGTATCATGCTCATGGCGTCCATATTGGCGGCAACATGCTTACCAACTTCAACGGACTCTACTTTTTCAACCACACTTGCGGCGTTAGCAAATGTTAAGCAAATAAACCACGAACTCGTTAATATCAGTAACTTTTTCATTGTTTGACTATTTTAACTTCTTAATACGTTCAACCTGACTAATAACATCAGTTAATCGAATACCAAACTTGTCGTTAACCACAACTACTTCGCCATGGGCAATTAAGGTACCGTTTACGAGTACATCTAGCGCTTCACCAGCCACTCGATCAAGCTCTACTACCGAGCCTTGGTTAAGTTGTAATAAATTACGAATGCTGATATTACTACGACCGACTTCCATCGAAATGGTAACGGGAATATCTAATATTGCATCTAACTTACGCTTTTCCTCACCGGTAATCGGCGCACCATCTTCTTGTAAATCTTCTAGTTCGACAGTTTCAGCAGCTTCGGCGGCGGCTTGCTCATCCATTGCTTCATCCCACATGCCCAAATCATCATCTTTTTCTGTACTCATGCTTTTCTGCCTCAATTTACTCACAATAGCGTCAATTTAATCACATTATTGTTAGTTTATTCTGTTCTACATTCAAATATGCGATTTTTACACCACATTGATTAATTCTACCAAATAGCTTTATAAATCATCTTCTAATAGATGAAGTTCAGCATCACTGTCCAAACGTTTTCCGCCTTTGGTCAAAATGGTTAATTCTGATTTAACTGATTCTGGACGCTTAATTTTTGACTCAATTTTCAATGCTAAGTTATCTCGGCTTCGGCCAAGTTTTGCTCTAAATGACGGTAAGTTTTCAATTAACACGGTAATGTGGTCTGGCATTTCTATCGGAATGATATCACCAGCCTTGAAGTCCATAATTTTTTGAAGCGGTAATTCCACTTCTAAAAATTTCGTGGATAACTCTACCGGTACATCCATAATTTCATCGCGCAAAGCTTTCGACCAACGCATGTCAGTGTCTTCTTTGTCACTTTGAACACCAGCATCTAATAATTCACGAATGGGCTCTAACATCGAATAAGGTAAGGCGACATGGAAATCGCCCCCACCACCATCAAGCTCAATATGAAAAGAACTGATCACCACAACTTCTGTTGGGCTGACGATATTTGCCATTGACGGGTTAACTTCGGAATCAAGATACTCAAATGATACGTCCATTACCGGTGACCATGCTTCTTTATAATCTTCGAAGATGATTTTTAGTAACATCTGTACAATTCGTCGTTCAGTTGGGGTAAATTCACGACCTTCTATTTTGGCGTGATAACGACCGTCGCCACCAAAAAAGTTATCCACTAGAATGAAAACAAGACGCGCTTCCATGGTAATTAACGCGGTACCTTTAAGAGGGCGAAAACGCACCATATTCAAACTGGTTGGTACAAATAACGTATGTACGTATTCACCAAACTTGATCATTTGAATGCCATTAATCGATACTTCTGCAGTGCGACGCATCATATTAAAAAGACTAATACGCATATGCCGAGCAAAGCGTTCATTAACCATTTCAAGTGTTGGCATTCGACCACGAACAATACGATCCTGCGAAGAAAAGTCATAGTCAGAAGTACCTTCTGCTTGGGAGAAGTCTTCTTCTAGTTCTTCTTCTTCGACATCATCAACGCCATGTAATAGCGCATCAATTTCGTCTTGGGATAATAAGTCACTCACTCGATAATCTCTTTATCTTGTTTAATGTAGGTACATGGTCGACATTCACTTGCTTACTGTTGCCAGTAGTTATTGCATAACAAAGCCAGTAAACAATACTTTCTCGACAACCTTATTACTTTCAACTTCCATCATTATTTTATGAACTTCAGTTAAAGACTTTTGCTTTAACGCCGTTTTACCAGCACTTGTTGCCAAGTCATCAGCGTTTGACTGTGAAAACACGGCCAATAAAGTACTTTCAATAAGCGGTACATGCTTTTTCGCCGCTTCTTCATTGTCGCTACCACGTACTAATAACTGTGCGCGAATTTCAACAAAACGATCACGGGCAGCACCTGGAACATTAAAGCGAAATGGTCTAGGCATTGGTACATATAACGCAGAGCCAAGTTCAGCATCACTTTCAGCCATGGTTTCCATATCAACAGCGGAGCCAGAATCAAGCGCGGAATCAAGCTCTGCTTGTGTTACTTCTTCACTTGAGCCCATCATGAAAAATGCAGCAGCACCTCCACCAATAAGTAATACAGCAACAATAGCGATAATAATTATTAGCTTCTTTTTCTTACCTGAATTATCTAATTCAAGTTCTTTTTCATCTGCCATTATATCTACCTTGAAAGTTTTTATGCTTAATAGCTAAACTATATCCTCGAATAGCCTTGAATCCAATGAGTTTTGTTACTTATGCGTAGTAATCAACGCCAGTTGATGAAGCTTTGACCATATTGTCAATTTGATGATGATTTTCATCTAGTCCTTGTTCAGCACTATTACCATTTTTTCCTGAGCCGCTACGTTCTTCAAATGCAGTTTCTGACTGCTCGCCAGGTTGTCGTTGTTCAATATTAGCATCACCAACATCAACACCACTTTCCGATAACATATCGCGCAGTTTACCCATATTTTGTTCCAATGCTTCCTTGGCTTGTTGATTTTGTACGACAAATTGCACTGCAGCTTGTTCATTTTGTAAATTCAAACGTACATGAACATTACCCATCTCTGGTGGATCTAGCTGAATTTCTACTTGCTGAATTTTTTGATTAATCATCACCATGACTTTTTCTTTAACTGCATTAGCAAAGTCTTTTCGATAAATAGCTATAGTTTCAGTATTCAGCGCAGTAATTGACTTCTGTGCTTGCACATTGCTAACACTACTCAGTTTATCGATGGTACTTTCAAGACCTTGCTGTTGCTGCATCGCTATCTCAGCAGAGCTGATTGCTGAGCGGTTAGCTTGAGCATCAAGCGTTTGATTAACCATTGACGCGGCTTTTTCTGGAATTGGTGAAGCCTTTTCATTAGCAACTTTAGCCAAATTTATTTCTTCACGAGCTTTATCACTATTTTTGCCCGCGCTTTCGTCACTACTATTGCTATTTCCTTGTGCCGAAACTAATGACTGAGCTTGATCTTTCGTCGCTGATGTTGCGATATTTTCTGTGCTCTGGTTCACCACTCGTACTTGAGGCACATCGCTAGCTCGTTGATTTTCTAACGGCGCACTCGCTACTTTCTGTTGAGTAATTTCTTGGCTTTTGTCTTGAGTTTGGTTTATCACTTGATTAGCTGTTAGTGATTCATCAATCGTTTTGGTTTTAGCTTGCCCTTGTGCTTCAGCGGTTAGGCCGTTATTGCTTTCAGGACGTACAATGTTCGACACCACTTTATTATCCAACGCCTCTTTTTGCTGCGAAGCTTCATCAATATTTTCAACCAAAATATCTTCATTTGAATTAAGCTTTACTGGTGCTTGCGTTACCTCAGTACTTTGCCGTGTATCTTTCTTAAGGCTTTGTTGCGCTAATGGTGATAGTTGCTCACTATTTTTAAGCATAACTTTCTCACTAGCAGTTTGCTCAGTTGCAGCTTCAGCAACGACTTTCTTCTGTACAGTATTACCTTGATTTTCACTTTGCAGAGCTTGTGCAGCAACGGTTTGCTTTACTGCTTGTTCACTATCAAGTTTTTGTGAAGCTTTTAATAGTGAAGGATCGGTATTGTCTTGTTTCAAAATTTCACGATTACCTAAAGCACTACTTTCTTCTAGTTGCCCAGCAACATGTTCATTCGTCGCTTTAGTTAACAGCTTTTGAGCACCGTTAAGCATTGTTAATAAATCAACCGCATCATCGTTACTAACATCAACTTGTTGAGCAGAAGATGTTTCTTGACGAATACCTGCAGTTAGAGCGCTAATGCTATTAGCACCAACAGAAAAGGCATTATTTTTATTAGTTCCTTCCGCACCATCTGAATTTACCTTAGATAATGGAGACGTGATAACAGGTAAAGTATGGGCATCGTCAGCCGAATCAGCATCTTTTTTTGCTAATTCAACTTCAGGTAAGATTGGAATTGGTAGAATATGAGCATCATCTCCTGCACTAAAACCTTTTTTTAGCGATTCAACTTCAGGCAAAATTGGTACAGGCAAAGTGTGGGCATCATCGCCACTACCTAAGCCTTTTTTTACTGTTTCAACTTCAGGTAAAATTGGCACGGGCAAAGTATGAGCATCTTTTGGTGCTTGCTCATTACTACTGTGACTTATTTTGCCTTTAATTTTTTCTTTCGATTCAGCTAAAGCATGGCGCTGTTCTGCTTCCTTTGCCGTAACGGGCTCATGATTGCCGCTACTTTTAGCCTTTTTGTCGGTAGATTCTAATTTTTGTTCTTGGTAATGCTGATCAATAACATTTGAAAAAGCTGTTTCCGTTGTAGGTTTCTTCAGCGAACTCTGAGCACTACTGCTTTTAATATCAGTACCTTGGCCAACTTCAACAGAGAGTAAACTTAACTGAGACATAACAAACCTTTATAAAAAACTATTTTTGTAAGTCTGTAGACTTACCACCACTTACTTTTATCAAGCAAATTTTATTCCAGAAACTCAATAGTGAATATCCTTATGGAGAGTGAGCGTCACTAGCGCTGACGACGAATAAACTGCTGAGTTGCTATTTCATCAAACATTTTTTGTTCTTTTTTGTTAGCGACTACTTGCAATGCAGCCAATTTTTTATCACGTAACAATTCAACTGCTTGTATTTTTTTTCGCTGATCTAGCCACTGCTTTTTTCGCGTTTCAACTAAAGCTTGAGCTTGGTGTGCAGCAACTTTAACTTGCAGTGCTGCATTATCTAACTTAGCGATAAAGGCATGAAAATGACTATAGGTCGCACTATCAATACCTTCTATCGAACGTTGATTTAGCCGACGCATATATTCAAGGCGGTAATCACTAACATTTTTTAAGCGCTCTTTGTTTTGTTGATAATCTAATTCTGCAGCTTGCAACGCTTGTGATGCTTTTTTTTCTTTTTCAAGCTCAAATTTATATAAGGTATTTAATTGCTTCATCACGCTTTACCTACTGATTATTATGCTTACTGATTCTTTTGTGCGTGTGCTTGAGCTGCAGCCAATACTTCCTGCAACTGAGAGAGACTTTGATCATAAGGGATCACTTCTAGCATTTTCTGCTGTAAGAAAAATTGGATCACTGGCTGCAAATCGATTGCCTGATCAATTCGAGCATCTGTGCCTCGGCTATAGGCACCAATAGAGATCAAGTCTTTGTTTTCTTGATATAAAGAATAAACTTGTCGTAGTTGCCTTGAAAGCTGTTGGTGCTCATCACTCGTCACCATCGGCATTACGCGGCTAATAGAGCCTTCAATATCAACGGCTGGATAATGGCCTGCGTCGGCAAGTTTTCGAGATAAAACAATATGGCCATCTAAAATGGCACGTGAAGCATCAGCAATAGGGTCTTGAAGATCATCCCCTTCGGTTAATACGGTAAAAAACGCAGTTATTGAACCTTGCCCATCACCACCATTACCTGCACGTTCTACTAATTGCGGTAACTTAGAAAACACTGATGGCGGATAACCTTTTGTTGCTGGTGGTTCACCAACAGCAAGTGCAATTTCACGCTGCGCTTGTGCATAACGAGTAATAGAGTCAATAAGTAAAAGAACATTTAGCCCTTGGTCACGAAAGTATTCTGCAATTTGCAATGACGTTTCACAGCCTTTTAAACGCATTAGTGGCGAGTTATCTGCGGGTGCTGCAATGACAACCGCACGTTTACGCCCTTCTTCACCTAATATTTCTTCAATGAACTCTTTAACTTCTCGGCCACGTTCACCAATTAAGCCGACAACAATAACATCGGCATTTGTTCCTCGCGTCATCATGCCAAGCAAAACACTTTTACCAACACCAGAGCCAGCAAAAAGTCCCATACGCTGTCCAATACCAACGGTAAGGAAACTATTAATAGAACGGACACCAACGTCTAATGGCTCGGTAATAGCTCGACGTGAAAGCGGGTTGATAGGTTTGTTATTCGGTTGATAGCTGTCAGCTGATTTTATAGGACCTTTACCATCTAATGGCTTACCAACACCGTCGACAACACGTCCTAACAAGTCCATTGATAATGGTAAACGAGCTTTTGTTGATAGAGGCACAACACGTGCGCCAGGAGAAACACCTTGAAGGCTTTGCTCTGGCATTAAAAAGGTAATATCTTTAGAGAAACCGACAATTTCAGCAATTAAGTCGCCTTGCGCGGTTTCAACTAAACATTGGCTACCAACAGCAGCTTTAACACCTACCGCTTCTAGTGTTAATCCAACAACACGCACTAAACGCCCCGCAACCGAAACCCGGTGCGGATGAATATGCTGTTCACAGTTTTTTAAACGCTCGGTAATGCGATTTATATTAACCATAGAAAGTTTTTGACGCTTTTATTAGAAAATTACTGATGCAAAGATTCTTGCAAAAACGATTCCAACACCTCGTTCAAACGAGATTTAATATTGAGATCTATATTGGAAGTACTGTTTTCAATTTGGCAACTGCCAACAGGTAGCTGTGGCGCAGCCAATAGTTGCCAGCCTTGCTCTTGAATATGTCCGGCGCCAAACTGTTGCTCTACCAGTCGGATGTCTTGAGGGTTGAGTAATATTTGTGTATGAGATTCTTGCGCTGGCAGCGCTTTAATTCCTTCACTGATTGCTGACAGTAAAATATCAGGGTTAGTTTTTGCTTCGTGTTTAGTGACAGCTTCAGTAAGTTGCACAACGAGTTGTAATAATTGTGCTTCAACATTTTTTTCTACATTCGCTAACGGCTGATGTAGTTGCTCTATCAGCGATTGCATTGCAGCAATTTGTTGCTCGCTAGTTTCTTTACCTTCAGCTAAGCCACTATTAACACCTTCTTCATGTCCGGTTGTTAAACCTTCTTGATGCCCTGCTACTTTGCCTTCATCAAAGCCTTTGGCGAAACCTTCTTCTTTACCGTGATTAAAGCCCTCATCAAAAGCCGCTTGTCGTATTTCTTCAATTTCTTCTGCGGTTAGTGGTACAGGCTCAGAAATTTCGGTTTCTTCAGGCGGTTCATAACGCCAGCTTCGAGATTTACCAAAAGCATTGGTTTTACCATCATCTTCATCAGATGTTGCTTTAACATCTGGTAAAGACCAAGTATCAAGGTTATCAACTTCTTCTGAAGTCAATGATTGCGGATCTGTAGAAGAATTTTTCATGACAGTAATTTCATAGGTTTGGCTTCATGGTATCGAGTCTATAAGAAGTCATCACCACCTCCGCCGCCACCTAGCATAATTTCACCAGAGTCAGATAATCGACGGGCAACAGATAAAATTTCTTTTTGCGCAGCTTCTACTTCACTAATACGTACAGGTCCCATGGCTTCCAGATCATCTGCTAGCATTTCTGCGGCACGCTTTGACATGTTAGACATGATTTTCTCTCTCAAGGCCTCATCGGTACCTTTGATCGCTTTCATCAAGGCGTCTTGCTGAACTTCTCTTAAGATAGCCTGAATACCTCGGTCATCAACATCGGCAAGGTTTTCAAAGACAAACATTAAGTCTTGAATTTGCTGACTCATTTCTTCGTCATGCTCACGAATTGAGTCCATTAGCATACCTTCAACATTAGATTCTAGGTAATTCATAATATCGGCAGCTGCTTTCAAGCCACCCATTTTCGCGGCTTGTGCGCCAGCTTGTCCAGCAAACTGTTTCTCCATAATCTCGTTCAATTCTTGCAAGGCTGCTGGTTGTACTTCTTCCAAGTTCGCGATACGCATCATTAAATCGAGGCGAACTTTGTCAGCAAACTGGGTCATAATTTCAGCTGATTGCTCTGGCTCAAGGTATGACAATACAATGGTTTGAATTTGTGGATGCTCATTGCGGATAATATTGGCAACTTGCTTTGAGTCCATCCATTTTAAGGAATCAAGGCCTTTAGCGCCGCCACCCATGACTATTTGGTCGATTAGGTTGCCAGCTTTATCTTCACCTAAAGCAGCAGTAAGCGCTTTACGAACAAACTCTTCACTTTGGAAACCAATGGTTGAGAAGTTTTGAATTTCATTAATAAATTGTTTATGAACCGCAGTGATTTTTTGCTGGGTAAAATCTTCCATACCCGCCATGATCATACCAACTTGCTGCACTTGCTTAGGCTCTAAGTGTTTCAGTATTTGTGCGGCATCTTCTTCTGACAGGCTTAATAACAGAATGGCCGCTTTTTCAGCGCCATCAAGTTTATTAACGTCAAACCCACCAGCAGAAGGTATTTCTGCTAATTCTTGTGTTTCATCACTCATCTTCGTTCAACCAACTTTTAACTACTTGCGACGATAATTCAGGCTCATTTGCCACTAAGGCTCGTACCGCTTTCAGTACATCTTCATCACGGTGTAAATCGGGTAATTGTAAACTGCCATCTGGCGCAAAACCAACAGCTCCTGCGTCAAATTCCGAGGTTAGCATATCCATGGTTTCATCACCTAAATCAATATGGCTGTCTAATGACTTCTCACCATAATCATTCGGCGTTTGATCTGGGTAAATCAAGCGTTTCAACATTGGGCGAACTACCGCAAAAAGTAATATGGCAATTAAAATTAACGCCCCTAATAGTTTTGCATACTTGAAAATAACAGGGTCTTTCCACAACGGTAGCTCTTCTGCTTCGAAAACTTCAGCACGAGAAAACGGTAACGTTACCACTTCAAGCGTGTCACCTCGTTGCAAGTCAAAGCCAATACTACCTTGTAGTAAACGTCGAATGTTTGCCATTTCTTGTACCGAACGTGGTGTTGGTGTTGGCTCGCCTTCAGCATTTGGCAATGGTAAATAGTCTAAGGCAACCGAGACACTGATTCGGTGAATAACACCCGTTTGTTGCTTGGTATAGCTAATAGCTTCATCTAATTCGTAATTACGAGTGGATTCACTATGTTTTCGCCCTGGCATCGTTTGTTGTTGCGCGCTACCAGTAGCGTTTTCAGGAATGTTACTTTCAAGTGGTGGTTGATTCGTTAGTGCTCCGGGAATACCGCCAAGTAGGCCACCAATGGTGTTATCTTCAACTTTCATTTCACTGCGAAGTGCAGGTAAATCAGAATTATAACGACGCTGGGTTTCTTCGCTATTGGTAAAGTCCATAGCAACATCTACTTGCGCAGTGTAATTACCCAATCCAACTACCGGGATTAAAATTGAATCAATTTTATCCATATATTCATTTTCACGTTTTTGTTCAATTTCAAACTCTTTACGTGAACGCGATGATACTGAATCTTGTGAGCCAGAATTTAACAAGCGACCATTTTGGTCAGTTACCGTTACTCGGTTCGGTGTTAAGCCCTGAACAGCAGAGGCAATAATATCTACCACTGAATCAACTTCTTCTTCCGATAAAATGCGTCCACGCTGCATGGTTAACACAACAGTAGCTGACGGATTTTTTGCTCGTTTTGCAAAAACATTTTCACGTGGAATAGCAAGTAATACGCGAGCACGTGATATCGATTGTAACTCTTCAATGGTACGCGCTAATTGTTGTTCACGTGAATGCTTTAATCTTTCAGTTTCAAGGCGTTGGCTAACACCAAAGCCCATATCTTGCATGATGATCTCAGAGCCTTCTGATGGGGCATCTCCCAGACCTTCGCGCGCTAGCATAAGTTTTATGGCTTGGTATTCGTCTGTTTGTACAGAAATAGTGTTGTTTTCTTGCTGGTAAACATCTTTATAACCATTGGCATCAAGCGTATCCATGGTTTTAATCAGTTGTTCAGTCGGTAGTTTAGCTAAGATACGATACTCAGGCTGATTCGCCCACATAATGACAAAAATCGCGATAGCAAGACAAATAGCTAACGCCATCACGATGGTAATTTGACGTAAAAAGTCAACATTTCCCATTGCGCCAGCTAAGCCTGATTTTTGTTCGTCAACGACACCGTCAGTACTGTCGTTAGCAACTAAATCATTATTGTCATCTGCCAGCATCATTCCTGTGTTGTCTGTTGAATCTGCCACTTACTTTCTCCGCGTAACGTGTACTTTCTTAGTAATTAAATTAACAACTGAGCCGCTAAACTGGCATGCTCATAATTTCTTTATAAGCTTCAACAAACTTATTACGAACCTGAACGGTTGCATCAAAGGCCACACCGGCTTTTGATGACGCAATCATAGTGTCGGCAAGTGTAACACTGCGATCACCCATTTCAAACGCCATTTTCTTTTGTCCGGCATCTTGTTGTATTTCATTCACGGTATTCACAGCATCTTTTAACATACTACCGAAATCACTACCGGCTTTGCTAACCGCAGGAGTGCCCATCGCATTTTCGCCAATGGGTAAACGATTACCCATAGCTTCCATCGACATGCTTTGCATTTGGGCGTAAAGAGAATTGGTTTTGATATCCATAATTAACTCGCTTGCGTCAATTTATTGTTACCTAATATTGTTAATGGATAAAGCAAGCATAGTGCCAAGGCAGTATATGAGTGGAGTTCGTAGAATTGAGTGGCGTTACTATTTAAAAGAAAATTTAATAATATGCTTATTAATTAATAACAACGGCAATATTAAACGTTAAAAACAAAAATAAAAAAACAACCTGAAAAGGTTGTTTTTTTTGCTAGTTTTATATCTTCGCGGGCATTCTAAGTGATAACACAATAGCTAACACTTAAAGGAATTTTAGATAGTTTTGGTAAAACTTATAATGGTATTTGAATACCACTATCACGCATCCGAGCAATTTTATAACGTAAAGTGCGAGGGCTAATACCTAGTCGCTCAGCAACATCTTTACGGCTGCCCCGACAAGCGTGTAATGTATCAAGAATAATTTGATGTTCTTGAAGTTTTAACTCGCTACCTAACTTGTCATCTTTGACAGCCAATTCAACGGTGTTTTGTGCTTGAGGCGGTTCGAAATTCTCAATCAGTAAATCACCAGCATCAATACAACGATCACTTTGTAAAATAAGCGCTCTTTGTACTACATTATCTAATTCACGTACATTACCGGGCCAATCATAAGCGAATAGCTTACTACGTGCTGCGGTAGTCAATTCAGGAATTATATTGCCGTCTTTTTGACAAATACGCGCGATCAAATGCTGCGCTAAAGGCAAGATGTCATCTCGACGTTGATTTAGTGGTAACCAAGTTAACGGGAAAACATTTAATCGGTAATATAAATCTTCTCGGAATTCACCTTCACTAACAGCATCTTTTAAGTCTCGGTTACTGGTTGCAATAACTCGAACATCTAATTTAATGGTTTTACGTCCGCCCAAGCGTTCAACTTCCCGCTCTTGCAGTACGCGCAATATTTTTGCTTGAAGTCCAAGGTCCATTTCAGTAATTTCGTCAAGCAAAATAGTGCCACCTTGTGCCTGTTCAAACTTACCTGGACATGCTTGAATTGCACCTGTAAAGGCACCTTTTTCATAGCCAAATAAAGTTGCTTCTAGCATATTTTCAGGAATAGCTGCACAGTTAATCGCGACAAATGGCGCTTCACTGCGTTGCGAATATTTATGAATATATTGTGCTAATACTTCTTTGCCAGAGCCACTAGGCCCTAAAACCATGACAGATGCTTCTGTGTTAGCAACTTTCTTCGCCAGTTTTAACAGCTCAATACTCGCGTTGTCTGCAACAACAGGCTCACAACCGTCTTGTAGCTCCAGCGGTACGTATTGATTAACCATATTCAACAATACTTCAGGCGCAAAAGGTTTTGCCATATAATTACAAGCACCGTCTCTCATGGCCTGTACAGCATCATCTATCGTGCCGTACGCAGTCATAATTAATACCGGTAATTTCGGGTAATTGTGGCGGATACTTTTAAGTAACGATAAGCCCGACATTCCACCCATCTGGACATCACTCACCACGAGATCAACGGTTTGTGACTTAAGCTTTATCAACGCGTCTTCGCCTGACTCTACTGGTACACATTGGTACCCGGCTAAAAGTAGAGTATCAACTAATGCTTCTCGTAAGCCATCATCATCTTCTACTACCATGATTTTACTTGAACTCATTACTGTACTCCTTCAACGCAAATATCTTGATTTTCAGGTTTATTAATACCTGCAACAGATTGACTATTAATTAATTTAGGGATTTTCAAACAAAAGTGCGCCCCTTCTCCGGGTTGACTAAGCAATCGAACTTCACCTTGGTGAGCATTAGTGACTGACTTAACAACCGCAAGGCCTAAACCTGTACCTTGGCTTCGTGAGGTATAAAAGGGTTCAAAAATTTTATCGGCAAGTTCTGCACTGATGCCCTGCCCGTTATCGCGTACGCTAATGTAGGCATGTTCATCTTTACAATAGGCGCTGATATCAATAACAGCATCAGATTTAATCACCGTTAGACTATTATGAATTAAGTTTTGAATAGCACCTGATAATGCCGTTGCATTGCCAAGAATTTCGCAATCTTGTTTACAAAAATGAAGGTTAACGGTGGCGCCAGCTTGCAGTGTTTGTGGTTCAATCGCTTGTTTGGCCTGTTCAATTAGCCTATTAATACCTACTGGCTCTACTACCGCTTGTTTACCACTTTTTGCAAATAACAGCATGTCGTTAACTTGCTGTTCTAAATCTTGTAATCGCGAAACTAGCTTATTTTGAAAACTATCGCGCGCCGTCTCAGTTAATTTCTTATTACGTAAATTTGCGCCATAGAGCATAGCGGCCGAAAGTGGCGTACGAATTTGATGTGCTAATTTAGATACCATGCGACCTAGCGATGATAAGCGCTGCAATTGACCTAATTTGTCCTGTAATAAACGAGTTTCGGTAAGGTCTGTGATCATTATGAGTTGACCCGGCTGATCACCTAACGCCGTAATTTCTAATTTAACACGGCGGCCATCATTTAAAGATACTTCATGCCAATCATCAGCTCTTGGTTTAAATGAACGTTTAATCACATTAAACCAAGCTTGGCCTAAAATAGGCTCATCAAGTAATTGCTGAGCCATATTATTCATTTTCACAACAATACCATTGCCATCAAGCATTATCATTCCTGTTGGCATAACATCGATGACTTGTTGAATTTGTTGGTTTTGCTTGTTTTGTTGACGTAATAACGCCAGCTCTCCGGGGAAACTTTCTTTTTCTAAGCTAGTAGATTTCTCTTGGTGTGCATTAGCATCATCAAGTGACGTAAATGCACGGCTCAGCACTGAGTGCGCTGTAGAAGAATTGCTTGATGTTGAAAAGGCTAGTGCCATATTGTTTCACCCGAATAAAAAATATCATCCGAATAAAGCATTAATTATGCCAACCAATTAAACTGTTTAAATTCAATAGATAAAGCTATTTATTAGTGAACAAATAGCTTGTCAATAAAATGGCTAGCTTAGAGCTAGCGCTAATACTTAACATTGTTGGGTGTGTTTCAAACTAACTAAAAGCAAGTACAGGCATCGAAGATTGAAAGCTTACAGTGTTTGGACTAATTGTTTTTCTGTAAGCTATATTTACGCATTTTTTCAACTAAGGTTGTTCGGCGCATGCCTAACAATTCAGCAGAACGTGCAACAACCCAGTCATTTTTATCTAACGCTTGGTTAATTAACGCGACTTCTAAATCAGCCAAATACTCTTTCAAATTTAGCCCATCAGCAGGTAAAACATCGACTGTAGAGCCAGTGACTACAGTTTGTTCCTCACCAGCTAATTCATCTTCTTCGTCATCATAATCAAAACCAGAAAACAACTCGTTAATCGCTTCACGCTCTTGTAGCTCTTCAGGGTATTCTGGTTGGAATTCTTCAACATCAAGATGACGATATTTTAATGGTAATTGTCCGACATTCACTACCTGTTCAGCGTACATGATAATCATACGTTCAATTAGGTTAGACAACTCACGAACGTTACCCGCCCACGGATGTTCTTGTAAAGATTCAATCGCTTTATCGGTAAAGCGAACTGACTGACCTTGCTCAGCAGAGAAGCGAGAAATGAGCTCTTGCAGTAATAAAGGAATATCTTCTTTACGCTCTCTAAGTGCTGGTGTTTCAATAGGAAAAACATTTAAACGGTAATATAAGTCTTCACGAAAATGATTAGTTTTTATCATTTCCTCTAAATGCTGATGAGTAGCAGCAACAATACGAACATTGGCTTTAAGGCTTTTTGCACCGCCGACACGCTCAAAGGTACGCTCTTGTAATACGCGCAATAACTTTACTTGCATTGGTTGCGGCATGTCGCCTATTTCATCAAGAAATAAGGTGCCACCTTCGGCCATTTCAAAACGTCCTTTACGCGTTGAAATGGCACCAGTAAATGCGCCTTTTTCGTGGCCAAATAATTCACTTTCAAGTAAGTCTGGCGGAATAGCACCACAATTAACAGGCACAAAAGGCGCCTTATGGCGATCAGAAAGGTTATGAATATTGCGTGCAACAACTTCTTTACCAGTACCTGATTCACCTAAAATCAAAACATTTGCAGCGGTACTTGCCACTTGCTCAATTAAAAAGCGTACTTGCTGCATTGGCTCACTTGTACCAACTAAAGAGCGAAATAAAGGATTAGGGCCACTTATATTTCGTTTAGACGGCAAGTTATTATGGTATTGATGGCTGTTGTGCACTAACTCAACTAATTGAGCATAGTTAAGTGGTGTTGATAATTCACCAACAATATTGGCAAAACCTTTAACAGCTTCTTTATCGATAATATCATGATAAATAAAAGGACAAGTAGGGTTTGTGCGAATGATATCTTGCAGTTTAACTGAGATATTTCCACTTAAAATCACCGTAAGAATATTCGGAACTTCAGCTAGGTGCTTATCGATTTCATCTTCAGCAAAAACAAAAAAATGCTCTCCAACAAACGCTAATACGGTTTCTATTTGATGACGTCTGGCGGCGTCATTATCGACGACTAAAATGTGCTTTTGCCCTTGCATAATACCCTGATAAACCGTTTATTCTTTTAAGATATGCCATATTAACTCGCTGTTATTAATAATCAACAATAAATTGACACTGCTGTCATTTTTTTGTCAGTTATGCTGATGAATGACTATAATTTCAAATGCGAGCTCTCTCGCTTATTAAAATTTGAAATTCCTCGATATTTTTATCGCAGTGAAAATGATGTCAAAAAAATAGCGGCGACTAATATTGCTTTTAGAAAGAGTTTTACTGACATCAACAGGCCAAGTTAATCAATTGTATTAAAAGAATAAAATTAACTTTTAGGAATAAATAGAAATGATGGCATGAAATAAGCTTATGTATTAAATAATGAGTATTAATCGAAGATGAATAGGAATTGCAATGTTAATTATTAACGGTACTGCCGAACTTATGAAAGATAGTCACAGCTTTAAGAAAGGTGATAGACATGAGTTCAATATGTTCTCATTAAACATGCCATTAGAAGATCAGCTTGCTCAAATAGAAGAGTACTTAGTTACTCGTGGTTGGGACAATATCGAAGTGACGAATAACGGTATTGTTGAAGATCCAAACAACATTCAACATGCAGTTTTACAAACGGCCTACGAACAAGCGAAAAGTGATGGTTTTGCTGTCACCATCAATAATCAACCCTTAGCATAATTTACTACGCTCAATTTTTTAAATTAAGTATAATAAAGTTAATGTATTAAAAATTGGAGGTATCTATGACTCACGCGTCATTAAAAAAATATCAACAAGTTACTAAGAGTAGCGCACAGCAAGCATCGCCTTATCAACTAGTTGCAATGCTATTCCAAAAGTTACTTGATAATATAGCTACCGCTAAAGGCGCTATAGGTCAAAAAGACTACGCTAAAAAAGGCACTGAGTTATCAAATGCTATTGCCATTATTAATGTCTTAGAAGGCTCTCTTGATTTTGAACAGGGCGGGGAAATATCATCTAACCTAGCCTCTCTCTATCTTTTCTGCTCGGAACAATTACTTGAAGCAAGCACTAATAATGATATTGAAAAGCTTAATGAAGTGGCTCAAATCTTAATTCCAATTAAGTCTGGTTGGGATGCTATTCCATTAGAAGAACAAGTAAAAGTTAGTTTCTAAAGAACGCTTATGATATTAAAGCAAGAATTAAGCAATATAATTCAATTATCTCATAACGAGTTAGCCTTGTTAAAAGAAGAGGATCTCAACTTAGAGCTTTTAAATAAACTTGAGGCGGATAGGTTCGAGCAAATTAAAACACTTTTTGAGTCTGTTGATTCTAACGAGTTAGCAAATGAAGTTGATTTACTAAATGAAATCAAAATATTAGACCAACAATTAGCCAGTCATGTTGCAGAACGAAAAAATCTTATCAAAAATGAGCTTTTAGGCTTTAGGAATAAGAATAAAGTATCTAAAGCATATAAAAACGTATGATTTATTGTTATCTTTACCCCATTAAATACTTGAAGGAATTTCTTGGTTATGTTTGACAATAAAAGCATATTAATTACTGGTGGTACTGGCTCATTTGGCAAATTATATGTAAAAACATTACTAGAACGTTATTCACCTAAACGCCTTATTATTTATTCCCGAGACGAACTAAAACAATTTGAAATGCAGCAAGTCTATAATGCACCTTGCATGCGCTATTTTATAGGTGACGTAAGAGATAAGGAACGATTAGTTCAGGCTATGAATGGGGTCGACTTTGTCATTCATGCTGCTGCATTAAAACAGGTTCCTGCAGCCGAATATAACCCAATGGAATGCATAAAAACCAATATCGATGGCGCCGAAAATGTCATCAATGCGGCATTAGCTAATAATGTTGAAAAGGTCATCGCACTATCAACGGATAAAGCAGCAAACCCTATCAACCTATACGGTGCAACAAAGTTGGTTTCAGACAAACTTTTTGTTGCTGCCAATAATATGAGTGGCGGTTATAAAACACTATTTTCTGTCGTACGTTATGGCAACGTTGTTGGCTCTCGAGGTTCAGTAGTGCCGTTCTTTCAACAGTTGATTAATAATGGCTCTGACCATTTACCTATAACGCATACTGATATGACTCGCTTTTGGATATCTCTTCAAGCTGGTGTCGATTTCGTTTTAAAAAACTTTCAACGCATGCTCGGTGGTGAGATTTTTGTACCTAAAATACCATCAATTAAAATTACCGATTTAGCCTGTGCAATGGCACCAGAGCTAGAACAAAAGATTGTTGGAATTCGCCCTGGTGAAAAGTTACATGAAGTAATGTGCCCTGGTGAAATTTGCTATAGCACTTATGAATATCCCGATCATTTCGTTATTGCTCCGGCAATAAAATTTAGTAGCCGTAGTAATGATTTCACCCAAAATGCCTTGAACGAAAAAGGCAAAGCGGTTGAAGATGGCTATGAATATAACTCTTTCAGTAACTCAGATTACATGTCTGTAGAACAAATTAAAGTCTTCAACTTTGAGGCAATGGAATGATTCCTTATGGGAAGCAAAACATTTCTGAAGAAGATATCGCTGCCGTAGTAGAGGTACTTCGTTCTGATTTTATTACACAAGGCTCAAAAGTACCTGCATTTGAGGAAGCAATGGCTGGTTATTGTGGTGCCGAATATTCTGTCGCGACCAATAGCGCAACATCAGCACTGCATATTGCTTGTTTAGCACTAGGCGTAGGTAAAGGCGATAGTGTTTGGACATCCCCCATTTCTTTTGTTGCCTCTGCAAATTGTGCACTATATTGTGGCGCTGAAGTAGATTTTGTCGATATTGATATCAACAGTGCAAACATGTCAGTTGAGGCATTATCAACTAAATTAGCAAACGCAAAACGAGAAAATACATTACCCAAAGTTATCATCGTTGTTCACCTTGCTGGACAATCTTGTTTAATGGCAGAGATTAAAACACTTGCCGATAACTATGGTGTCGCTATTATTGAAGATGCTTCTCATGCAGTTGGTGCCAAATATAAAGATCAACCTGTTGGATGTGGCAAATATTCTGATATCACTATATTTAGTTTTCATCCTGTAAAAATAATCACGACTGCAGAAGGTGGATTAGCGCTAACTAATAATAATGACTTGGCAGAAAAAATGCGACGTCTTCGCAGCCACGGCATAACCTCCGATCCAGCCATGATGACCGAAGAAAGTCATGGTCCATGGTATTACCAACAAATCTCTTTAGGATTTAACTACCGTATGACCGAGCTGCAAGCTGCACTTGGTTTAAGTCAACTAAAACGACTAGATGGGTTTGTGCTAAAACGAAATGCTTTAGCTAAAATATACAATGATGCGTTTGCAAGTACTCAGTTAACACCATTAATTCCAGCGAATAAAAGCTTATCATCTTATCATTTATATATCGTGCTTTTGCCAACCGACAATATAAAAACTCATAAAAAAGTTATTTGCCAGCTTCGGGAAAATGGTATTTGTGGTCACTTGCATTACATTCCAATTCATTTACAGCCCTATTATAAGACATTAGGGTTTAATCCTGGCTATTTACCTGTAGCGGAACATTATTATCAGCGAGCAATATCTCTCCCTTTACATCCAGAATTAACGAAACAAGAACAACAAAAAGTAATAAACACTCTCAAACGCTTAATAGAGTAAACATGCAATGAAGCTTGCCTTAGGTACAGTGCAATTTGGTTTAGATTACGGTATTAGTAATCTACAAGGAAAGATTGCAATTTCTGACGTTAATAATATTTTAACAGCAGCAAAACTTCACGGCATAACAACATTAGACACCGCTGCAGCTTATGGTGACAGTGAAGATATTTTAGGGCAATTGCAAGCAGGGAATAGTTTCTCTTTAGTAACCAAGATACCTTCATTAGTTAATCAATCATTAAGCCTTAAATCTATTCTAGAAAACAGTTTATCTCGCTTGAAAACTGAAAATTTACAGGCATTAATGTTTCATAGTGCCAACGATCTTCTTAGTCCTTTAGGGCAACAGTATTACCGTCATGTAAAAGCCTTTAAGACTCAAAAAATGATTAAACAACTCGGTGTATCCGTTTATTCACCCAAGCAACTTTTCGATATCATGACGTCATTTTCAATTGATATAGTGCAACTTCCCCTTAATTGCTTAGATCAACGTTTTGTTCAGACTAAGTTACTGCAGCAATTAAAGGCCAATAATATAGAAGTACATGCACGTTCTATCTTCTTGCAAGGTTTATTGTTGATGCCGATTGCAGAGCTAGCTGAATACTTTCACCCTTATAAGCATTTCCTAATTCGCTTTTATACATTATGTAAGCGACTTAATTGCCAGCCATTAACACTGGCATTATCGATAGTGCATAGTAATCCATTTGTTAGTAAAGCGGTGATTGGCTGTTGTTCGGCTCAACAACTTGATCAAATAGTCGCGCATTACCATTTAGCAAAAGAACTAGCCGATGAAGGTAAAGGGCTATTAGCTGAACTTGCGTGTAATGATGAAGCACTAATTAATCCAAGTAATTGGCCGATATAAAATCAAGTTTTTAAATAGTGATCAATGTGTATGAAAACAAACATAATGCTACAAGCCAGAATGAGTTCTAATCGCTTACCCAATAAAGTGCTTAAACCTATTTTAGGTACACCAATGTTAGCTCATCAAATTGCACGTTTAAAAAACGTTAGAAATGTAGATAAGATCATTGTAGTCACAAGCAATGAAACTACTGATGATGCTATAGCTGATTTATGTAACACAATAGAAGTGAACTGCTTTAGAGGCGACCTTCATAATGTTTTAGACCGATTTTATCAAGCAAGTCAGCAATACCTATGTGAACATATTGTAAGGCTTACAGGCGACTGCCCGTTAATTGATGCAAATGTTGTTGATAACGTCATTGCATTACATCAAGTCCAAAATTTTGATTATACAAGCAATTGTGAGCCCGCTACTTTCCCAGACGGGTTAGATGTTGAAGTAATGACAGCCCAAGCATTAAAGTCGACATGGTCGCAAGCACGTAAACCCTCAGAACTTGAGCATGTGACACCATTTATTAGAAACAACCCTCAACAATATAACTGTGGGTCATACATACATACATGCGATCTTTCTTCGCATAGATGGACAGTTGATGAAAAAGAGGACTTTGATTTTGTTGAAAAAATATATCAAGCCTTATACCCGTCAAATAAATCATTTAATTTAAATGATATTTTAAAATATTTAGAAAAGCATCCTGAACTGATTAAAATTAATCAGTCTTTTAACAGGAATGAAGGCCTATTAAAATCACAAATAATTGATAAAGAGCAAGGTTATGTCTAGAGAATTCTCCCGTTCTAATGAATGGCTAAAACGTGCTGAAAAAACCATCCCGTTAGGTTCGCAAACCTTTAGCAAAAGCCGTATAGCATACCCAAATAAAGTATCTCCTTTATTTGTTCAACGAGGACAAGGCTGCCAAGTATGGGATGCTGATGGCAACCAATATACTGACTTTGTCAGTGGGCTCCTATCAGTGTCTTTAGGCTACTGTAATAAAGCTGTTGATGATGCCGTAATTGAACAAGTGAAATCAGGCGTTACTTTTTCTTTACCTCATCAACTTGAGATGATTGTCGCCGAAAAATTAGTTGAGCTGATCCCTTGCGCAGAAATGGTACGTTTTGGAAAAAATGGCAGCGATGCCACTTCAGCTGCCATTCGTTTAGCACGAGCATTTACGCAAAAAGAACATGTAGCTGTGTGTGGTTATCATGGTTGGCAAGACTGGTACATTGGCTCTACTAGCCGAGACTTAGGCGTACCAAAAGCAACCAAAGAGCTCACCCATGCCTTTAAATACAATGATATTGTCTCATTGGAACAAGTATTTTCACAATATACTAACCAAATAGCCGCTGTAATTTTAGAGCCAATGAATACTCACTTTCCAAAAAATGATTTTCTTCAGAAAGTAAAAACATTGTGCGAGAAACATGGTGCGGTATTAATTTTTGATGAAACGATTACTGGCTTTCGATATACCATGGGTGGTGCGCAGCAACTATTTAGCGTTACGCCAGATTTAGCTACTTTCGGTAAAGGCATGGCAAATGGCTACCCTATTTCAGCCGTCGTTGGCCGTAAAGATATTATGACGCTGATGGAAGATATTTTTTTCTCAGGCACTTTTGCGGGCGAAACCTTATCCTTGGCCGCAACAAAAGCAACATTAGACTTTATGATAGCAAACAATGTAGTTGATCATTTAAAGCAAATGGGAGAAAAACTGCAGTCTGGTTTAAATGAAATTATTAACGATATGCAAGCACAACAATGGCTTAGCGTTACTGGTCACCCTGTTTGGTCATTTTTAAACATTGCTGAGCAAGGCGCCTACAGCGCGATAGAATTAAAATCATTGTTTTTACAAGAAATGGCGCAACAAGGCTTCTTATTAGGTGGTGGTCACAACTTAAATTATGCTCATAAAGTAAACGATATCGAATCACTTCTCCTTGCTTACCGTCAAGTTCTAACTACTTTGGCCGAGACTATAATTAAAGAAGACTTCAGCACGCGTTTTAAAGGCAAATTACTTGAGCCTGTTTTCAAAGTTAGATAACAATAATTTAAGAAGCCGACTATTTAGAAAGTGTTAGTGTTAAAGGACAGAATAATTTGGAAGTGAAAACAAAAAAAACAATAGTCATTAGGGCTGATGCCTCTACTCGTATAGGTATTGGCCATGTAATGCGTTGCTTAACATTAGCCGCAAAGCTTAACAATGCTCAACATCAAATTATTTTTTTATGTAAGCAACATCATGGCAACTTGATTGAGTTGATTGAAAGTTCTGGTTTTGAAGTTATTGCGCTATCAAAGCCAACGAATAACATCGAAAATGAGCATAATGAGCGACTATGGTTAGGCTGTCATTACCAACAAGACGCTAAAGAGTGTTTAAAATACATTCAAAGTGCTAAGTTTAAAAAAATTGATTTATTAATTGTTGATCACTACAGCTTAGATTATCAATGGCAAGACCTGCTCAATCCATTATGTGAAAAAATAATGGTAATTGATGATTTAGCTAATAGAGAACACCATTGTGATATTTTGTTAGATCAAACGTTTGGACGATCCCAACAGGATTATCATCATCTCATTCCTGAGCAATGTACTTTGTTGCTTGGTAAGGAATATATGTTACTACGTGATGAGTTTTATCAATTTAGAATTTTAGCCCAAACACAACGTATTAGCTCACAACCGCATATTTCTAAAAACATTTTAATTTCATTAGGTGGAGCAGACCCTGACAATATGGCCAGTAGCATATTATATTGGTTAATATTATTAAAAACCGACTTTCATAACCTTAAGGTTTGTTTAGTTGCCAATGCTAATTCTAATTTTCTAAGTGAATTAAACTCCATAGCAAAAAAGCATCGATGGATTAAAATAATTACCAAGCCACCTTCAATGGCAACATTAATGCTAAAAGCCGATATTGCTATAGGTTCATCTGGAGCAACTGCTTGGGAAAGATGCTGCCTAGGGTTGCCCTCCCTTAGTATTATTAGCGCGGACAACCAACAATTAGTCAACAAAAACTTAGCGAATATAGGGGCCTGTACTAGTTTAGGCTATTTCAAAAACCTGAGAAAACAGACATTTATCGAAGCATTAACTTTGCTATTCAACAATCAAAAACACTACAAAAATATGGTGCAACAAAGTTTTGACTGTTGTGATGGCTTAGGTGCAGGTAGAGTTGCAATGCAAGTAGCTAAAAAGATGAGTGTCGTAGAACTGATACCAGCAACAATAAATGACATAGACGTAACATTTAAATGGCAGTCAGATAAAAATATACGTCAGTATTTTAAGCAGCCAACAACACCAACGAAAGCAGAGCATTGGCACTGGTTTGAAAAAAATTTAGCCGATCCTGCGAGTTTCCTCTATATTATTTATTACGATAAGGTGCCTGTTGGCACATTGCGCTTTGATGAACTGTGCCAAAATGAATATATGATCTCTATTTTAGTAGCCCCTAGCGA
>OJDH01000153.1_pt1 | contig 53271 bp, 39 predicted proteins | sample 1592761 | NCBI WGS metagenome assembly OJDH01 (sample SAMN05416855, study PRJEB24817) | seawater metagenome | isolation source: Sea water | place: Canada:Atlantic | collected 2013-11
TCCATTCGCCTTGAATTAGTTTGCCAAAAAACACTCTGAGTAGATCAACTTCTTAGACTGATTGGTATAGTACCAAAAAACGATTTTATCGCAAAATGGGGATAATTGATAAAAAAACAGCCCTTAAAAGGGCTGTTTGAGTCTACTTTAATGCACCTAAATAATGAAACTAGCTTTCATTACCCACATACTCAGAGTTTGTCAGGTGCAAATAATGCAGATATTTTTCATACTGCGTCACAACATCTGCCAAGATCTGATCTTGATTAAAGCCCATCACATCATAATGCTGACCACCATGCTCAAGGAATACCTCAACACGGTAGTACTCAGTATCACCACCATCAACCTCACTCTCAATTGGGTTAATTATGGTGAAAGCACGGACACGTAGACCATAGGCGAAATCGTCATATTCTTCATTAGCGATAACGAAACGAATGCGGTTTTCAAAATGCAGCAATTCCGCAGGGATCTCTTTACTAATAAAGCTTTCACATACCTTAGTCAGTGCTGGAGTCGCCACATTATCGAGGAAGTCCTGTGCATTCTTCTGGCTAGGATGAGAGACCAGAACATCAATGTGATCTTCCCAGTTCACATCAGTTTTGGTGAACTGTACGCTGGTATTATGTAACTGCACACTATTGATTTTAAGCCAGTCATCTTTCAATGCCTTATATAAACCAATACACATTAAGAACATAATCAACAAGAACGGCAATGCACTGGCGATAGCGACAGTTTGCAATGCCTGCAGACCACCAGCAAGCAAGAGTACTGATGCCACAACACCTTGTAAGAGAGCCCAGAAGACACGCTGCCAAACAGGTGCGTTTTGATCGCCACCTGAGGTCAGGTTATCGATAACCAGCGAACCAGAATCCGACGATGTAACAAAGAACGTCACAACCAAACACAGCGCGATTGTCGATAACAAGGTTGAGAACGGCATATGTTCGAAAAACACAAACAAAGCAACAGATACATCTGAAGAAACGGCATCTGATAGATACGTTGCCCCATGATTCATAATCGCATCAATGGCTGTGTTACCGAATACTGTCATCCACAAAAACGTAAATGCGGTCGGCACAAATAACACACCGATAAGGAACTCTCTAATGGTTCGGCCACGTGATACGCGGGCAATAAAGGTGCCGACGAAAGGAGACCATGAGATCCACCAGCCCCAATAAAGTAATGTCCAACCACCTAACCAGTCATTTTTCTGCTCATAGGCATATAAGTTGAATGTTTTGCCTACAATATCACTAAGATAACTTCCGGTGTTTTGCACAAACGCTTGCAGTAGCTCAACTGTCGGGCCAAAAATCATCACGAAAAGAAGCAGTAATGCTGCTAAGCCAAGGTTTAGTTCACTGAGTCGTCTCACCCCGTTATCTAAACCAGAGAAAACAGACAAGGTGGCAATTAAAGAGATACCAATAATTAACCCAACTTGTACGTACGCATTAACTGGAACATCAAGTAGGTAATTCAGACCTGAGTTGACCTGTAATACCCCGAAACCTAACGATGTTGCGACACCAAACATGGTGCCGAGTACCGCAAACGTATCCACTGCATGGCCGATAGGGCCATATATACGCTCACCAATTAAAGGGTAAAGCGCACTTCGAGGAAGTAGCGGCAACTTATGACGATAGGAGAAATAAGCTAAACTTAGCGCAACCACGGCATAGATAGCCCACGCATGGATCCCCCAATGGAAGAAGGTGATCTTCATGGCATCTTTAGCGGCTTGAATCGACTCAGGAGTCGCATCAGGCGGTGCTAAATAATGCATAACAGGCTCTGCAACCCCGAAAAACATCAAACCAATGCCCATTCCAGCGGAAAAGAGCATGGCTATCCAGCTTTTATAGCTGTAGTCAGGTTCAGCATGATCTGGGCCTAATTTGATATCACCAAAGCGACTCATCATCACAAAGATGATAAAGATCAAAAAAACGGCAACACCTAAGATGTACAGCCACCCAGCTTTGAGTTCGAACCAGGATTGAACAGACTTAAATATGAGTTGTACTTGTGTAGGCCATATAGCCCCAACAAATACCATTAACGCAATCAGGAAAACAGAGGAAAAGAAAACAGGAGGATTTATACTGGATTTGATCGACATACCACTCTCGCAAATTAGCACATAGTTGATATACCTAAACCTGTTGTTAGATGCTCAATAAAGCATCTTAAGTGGGTTTAAGTAAGGCTCACTCAACTACAAGATATCCCGATCACATTAAATGGTGAGACATCATACAATGCGTAACGTTATGGTTATGCCTGTATCTGTGCCGGAAATCATAATTTGTGCACGCCTGTTAAGGCTATATACCCAGATAAAACTGAGGTTTAATACTCGAGCTTAAGTTATATTTTTATTTTTAAATTAATAACTTAAAATCAAGAAACAACAGACTCATTTAATAACTGCCACATACCTAAGCCAAAAAGTGGTAAACACAGCGCTATTGCATACAATCTGCTTATACACAAAGATTTGAATACTATACAGGATTTTAATCGTTAATTCTGAGCTAACGCTCCCTTTACCTCTCATATAAGGCAAAAAGCAGCCTAATGCTGCTTTTTAACAAAAGACCAACAACATAAGTCGCTAAATTTAAAACTTAAGATCTTTCTCCATCTCTTCGTAAGAGACATGACGCACATCCTTACCTTTTACGTAATAGATGATGTATTCACAGATGTTTTGGCAACGATCACCCACCCTCTCTACAGCACGTGCAGCCCAAAGCACATCAAGCACCTCTGGAATCGATCTTGGGTCGGCCATCATATAGGTCATCAATTGACGTATGATCCCTTCATACTCTCTATCTATTTTAACGTCTTCTTTGTGCAGCTGTAACGCTTTTTCTGCATCCATACGAGCCAAGGCATCCAAAGTATCATGCAGCAAGCGCGTCGCATGACGGCCCATGTTTTCAATACTAACCAAGAGTGGCTGTTGATTTTTAGAACGCTTATCCAGCGCCGCTTTTGCAATTTTTGCGCAAGCATCGCCGATACGTTCCAAATCTGTGATTGTTTTTGAAATCGCCAGCACTAAACGCAGATCACTCGCCGCTGGCTGACGTTTAGCGATTATGCGAGTGCACTCTTCATCGATAGCAACTTCCATATCGTTGACCATACGATCGCCATCAATAACTCTCTGCGCTAAATCAGCATCCAACGCGCCTAGCGCATCAAGAGACTGCTCAAGTTGACGCTCAACAAGTCCGCCCATCGCTAGGACACGATTACGAATATCGTCGAGTTCAGCATTAAATTGTCCTGAAATATGTTTACTTAAGTTCATATTTTCCATTGTGCTTAAACCTTTTAATTCTCTATAAAATGGACACTGAAAGCCACAAATTAACGTATTTAACCGTAACGCCCGGTAATGTAATCTTCCGTTTTACGTTTTCTGGGCGTCGTAAAGATCGTGTTGGTATCGGCATACTCAACCAACTCCCCCATATACATAAAAGCAGTTTGATCTGACACACGTGCAGCCTGCTGCATGTTATGCGTCACGATGACAACGGTGTACTTAGATTTTAACTCAGTGATTAGCTCTTCAATGGTCAATGTCGAAATAGGATCAAGCGCTGAAGTGGGCTCATCGAGCAGCAAGACTTCAGGTTCGATCGCAATCGCACGTGCAATCACCAGACGTTGCTGTTGACCACCTGAAAGACCAAACGCATTGTCATGTAATCTGTCTTTCACTTCATCCCAAATAGCCGCACCACGAAGTGAACGCTCAGCCGCGTCATCAAGATCCCGTCGATTGTTGACCCCTTGCAGACGCAAGCCGTACACCACATTCTCATAGATAGATTTAGGGAATGGATTAGGACGCTGAAACACCATTCCCACATTACGTCTCAATGCCGCTACATCAACCTTTTTGTCATAGATGTTTTGCCCGTTCAGTAAAATTTCACCACTGATATGACATTTTTCCACGAGGTCATTCATACGATTAATACAACGAAGTAAAGTCGACTTACCACAACCACTGGGACCAATAAATGCGGTCACTTGTTTTTCAGGTATTTTCATCGACACATCAAATAGAGCCTGTTTGTCTCCATACTTAAGGTCTAAGTTTCGGATCTCCAAAGCAGTGTCTTCTTGACTCAAATTGTTAAGGTCTATTTGATTTGTGCTCATGGCAGACTTATCTATCGAAATCATGTTATGTCCTATCACTTAATAGATCTGCTTCGCATCTCTATTGATACCACTCTCGTGGCGATGTTTTTGTCAACAGCACTCCCAAGAACTTCCACACTATGGGGAGCTTGAGAAAATTAATCTGTGTCTTTAATGCTCTAACGAACGGTACTTTTCTCGTAGATGGTTTCGAACAGCAATCGCGGTCAAATTTAATGACACGATGACAGAAACCAGTAGAAAAGAGGTCGCATACACTAGCGGCCTTGCCGCCTCAACATTAGGACTCTGAAAGCCCACATCATATATATGGAAGCCTAAGTGCATAAACTTTCGCTCCAGATGCACAAAGGGAAAATTCATGTCTATCGGCAAATTAGGGGCGAGTTTTACCACACCAACCAGCATTAAGGGAGCCACTTCTCCAGCCGCTCGTGCTACCGCGAGAATAAGCCCCGTCATGATTGCCGGACTTGCCATCGGGATCACGATACGCCATAGAGTCTCCGCTTTCGTTGCGCCCAACGCTAAGCTGCCTTGACGAACCGCACTTGGAATACGACTCAGCCCCTCTTCAGTCGATACAATAACCACTGGCAGCGTTAATATTGCTAAGGTCAGCGCAGACCAAATCACACCGGGAGAGCCAAATGTCGGTGTTGGCAGCGCTTCTGGATAAAAGAGCTGATCTAAGGTGCCGCCAAACATATACACAAAGAAGCCTAATCCGAATACACCGTAAACAATTGAAGGCACACCCGCTAAGTTGATCACCGCAATGCGGATCATCTTAGTTACCGGTCCTTTTTTTGCATATTCATGCAGATAGATAGCAGCAACCACACCAAATGGCGTCACAATAACCGCCATCAACATCACCATAAAGACAGTACCAAAAATGGCTGGAAACACTCCACCTTCGGTATTCGCTTCACGTGGGTCATCACTAACAAAGCGGCCTATTCCAACAAACCAGTGACCGACTTTACTGATCAATCCCATACGATTGGCATAGGTGACATCAAGAATAGAATCTAACCTTAAGGTGACTTCCATGCCTCGCATGTCTTTAATGACAACAGAATCTCGACCCGCCTCTTCTCTAAGCGTGAAAAACTGCTTTTCTAATAGTAGATACTCAGCTTGCAACTCAGCTCGTTGAGTTGCAAGGGCAAGTTTACGCTTATCGGTTAACTGGTTATCTAATTCATAACCACGCTCTTTTAACCTTAGTTTTTCAAGAGCGTAATTGATTGAGCCGATCTCGCTTTTTTGCAGCTTAACCGCATCATTATTTAGCGCTACTGCGCGTTCAATATGAGACTCAAACGAGCTCTCAACATCATCAAGAGGTAGACGTTGACCGTTTTCAATCACGGCAATAGGGTAACCAAAAAAGTCACCATTTTTACTGCGCTCTATTACCGCTATGTTTTCAGGTTTACTACGTGAAATGATATCTGTCGCTAAAATCCAACGAAAATCTAAACCGACAAACTCACGGTTACCAGTCTTGACTAGGTAACGTTTTACGGTATCACCCGTCAGCGACTCAAAGTCATGTCCAGCAGCAATTAATCGTTCAGTCGGCACCTCTTCACTGTCGTAAATCTCACCAATTAAGGTGTATGGCTGCCCGTTAGGATCATTCAATTCCCACTGGTAAATTTCAGCAGGCCAAAAGTAGCTTAGACCTCGCCAAGCAATCATCAACAGTAAACCTAAAACGGCAATCAAACTGATGCTGACGGCGCCGCCGGTCATCCAGATCCATGGAGAGCCAGATTTAAACCACTTACCAGTGCTCATGACTCAGCTCCCAAAAATTCACACGTCCAAGGAGAGCAGGCTACAATCCACTTATCCATAACATCACTCTCTAGATGTAGCTTTAAAATATTCATATTCAAGTTCATATGCCTAATCATCATGTTCTGATATTTAAAGAGAGCTATAACGTTCACGAAGACGCTGCCTGACAACTTCTGCAATGGTGTTGAAGAAGAAGGTAAATACAAAGAGTACAAACGCAGCTAAGAAGAGCACACGATAATGAGAACTACCTATTGCCGACTCAGGCATCTCAACCGCGATATTCGCAGCCAATGTTCTCATCCCTTCAAACACACTCCACTCCATAATGGCCGTGTTACCTGTTGCCATTAACACAATCATGGTTTCACCCACCGCGCGGCCAAGTCCCATCATCACAGCAGAAAAAATACCAGGGCTTGCGGTGAGTAACACCACACGAGTCAAGGTTTGCCAATTAGTAGCTCCCAGTGCCAAGCTGCCATTTGAGAGATGGCGAGGCACAGAGAAAACCGCGTCTTCTGCAATAGAGAATATGGTCGGTATGACAGCAAACCCCATTGCGATGCCGACAACCAGAGCATTTCGTTGATCGAAGGTTATGCCTAATTCGTTAGTGATAAACATACGAGAATCACCATCAAACAGTGCGATTTCAATCGCAGGGCTTATGGCAAAAGAGAACCAACCAATAAAGAGAATCACTGGAATTAACATCAACTCTTGGTATGTCTCAGGTAATCTTTGCTTCCACTTGCCCGGTAAATGGTGCCAGCCAAAGGCACTGGATAGAATTGAAACCGGCAGCAAGATCATCAAGACTAAGATCCCCGGCAGGTTATCTTCAATTAATGGCGCAAGCCAAAGCCCAGCTAAGAACCCCAAAATAACAGTGGGTAAGGCTTCCATAATCTCAATGGTTGGCTTAACAATCGCGCGTACCTTAGGTGACATGAAATAAGCGGTATAAACTGCTCCTGCTAATGCTAAAGGTGTGGCAAATAACATGGCATAAAGTGCAGCTTTCATGGTTCCGAACGCTAACGGCATTAAGCTTAATTTTGCTTCAAAATCATCAGAGCCTGAAGTGGACTGCCACACATATTTAGGCTCAGGGTAGCCCTCATACCAGACCTTACTCCACATGGCACTCCAAGACACTTCGGGGTGCTCATTTTTGACGCTAAAAAGATGTAATTGATTACCCGCTTCGACAACAACCGCATTAGAACGAGGGCTAAACCCTATAGTCTTTGGGTTACTGATATTGAATGTTTCAGAAAATAACTTACGTTGACTGGTGGTGTAGAGCAGAGACAACTCGCCTTGCTCACTAACGGTGATAAAACTTTTTCGATAAAATTCACTGGCAATACTGGCAATCGGCCCAAGTTTGTCAAAACTTCTTATCTCTTGATATTGACGCCCTTTCTCACCATTGACTTGAAAGTATTGAGCCACTAAACCTGATTCATAACTAACCAGCAGTGAACTGGCGCCAGCAAGTAAACTCACCTCTTTAACTTGAGTACTTGCAAGTTCAAGCTCTATCACCTGTATTAGTTGCAAGTCTTCGACGTCACGAATATCGTAAACAAATAATTTATCAGCGCTTCTCAAAATAAGTTGGCGCTGATCTGGTGTCATCAATTGCTGCTGAACAGAGAAAGGTGTTTCCTGGATAATGCCCGTCGAGGAGACCCATTCAACCTCTTCAGTCATCATGTTCTCTTCGCCTTCTTGGCGCGCCAAACGCCAGACCTTGGCATCATCTTGATAAACAAAGCTCATCATCTCACTGTTATAACCAAAAGCGAGGTTATGCAGTGCAGAGCCATTAGCATCAATGGTTAACGCATCTTGACCTGCAGGAAATTTAATATCAGGCGTAATAAGACGATGATTGTTTGGGTAGGTTACCCCAAAATTCACTTCCGTCAGCAGGAGCTGACCATTGTCTAAGCCAAGTGCAAATCGCTGTTCACTCGGGGCTGAGACTGCGCCACTGGATACTTGAACGCCAGCAGGCAAAACCAATTGTTCGCGCTCAAGGAGTTGACCGGTTTTAACCGTGTAAAAATCGACCTGACCGGTGTCAGATGCACGGTAAATGATCTCATTTTGTTCATCGCTGCCGACCATCAATGCAGGAGTCGCATCGCTGAACAACTCTACATTAATAACAGGCTTAACTTCAGCGCCATCAAATATGGGTTTAACGATGTATAGGAGATAGAAGAAGATCAACAGTAGCGCCACAAAAACCATAGTCCCACCGATGGTCACCCCCACTTGAGTCAACTTGTCTGTTATCGCTCTACGACGTGAGCCCTTGCCCATAAGGAGGTTTTTGGCCTTAGGTTCAGGTTTTATCGCTTGAGTGTCCATTAAAACCTCGTTAATTAATAATCAGTTGACTTTTCACTGGGATTGTTTTGATTGCTATGCTAAAAAGAGTCAAGCCCTTCATTCAGATGCTTAGTATTATATGACGCAAAGATGACACTAGTGTTACAGTGCATCAAGCCAGAGAGAATAATAAACCATAGGAGATATATCAACATGTTACGTTACCTAGTCACCCTTCAAGTGCCGGATAAAAATGGTTTAGTTGAGCAAATCTCTCATGCTGTTAGTCGACATGGAGGAAACTGGTTAGATTCTGAGCTTCGCCATATTGATGGCATTTTTGCAGCCATCCTATTATTGGAGGTTCCGGCATCAAATTGGGATACCTTAGTAGACAATCTAGAATGCATTGAAGGCTTAAGCTTAACCTTTGCTAAAACCAGTAAAGAACCCCAGCAACCTACCCATAAAAGCTATTCGTTAGTCGCCTACGATAGACCCGGTTTAGTACACGATATATCAAATAAAATCAGTGCTCTTGGGATCAACATTGAACACTTTAGCACCCGTTATGAAAGCGCAGGACATACCGGAGTTGCCCTCTTTCGAGCAAACTTTGATCTAGGCATGAATTGTGATGATCAAGAAGAGCAACTTAGCCAAGCACTGTACGCCATAGGTGACGATGTCGTTTTGGACGAAATCTAGCTAAGACTACGTATAAGGGAGGAGAACCTCCCTTAAAGTATTTCAACCTAAACCACCTTAAGATCACGCTCTACTGAATCTAGACTTCCATTCAAACAATCGAAAAAATCAATCAAGAACCACATCAACAATCTGATAGACTATCCAAAAACAAACACTGTCTCATACAAAAGTGTATCGGGAACAACTCTCCCCTTGCAAAGCAGTGAACGCACTTGCCAACAAATTAGGCTAGGAATACCCAATGTTAGGACTTATAAGAAAAATGCGTGCCACGCTGGATGATAACCAGCAGGTACAATACCAACTGCCAATCGGCGAGCAGTTACTCGACTTGAACCCACTGATAGGCACAACTGTCACCTTGACTCATACCGGTAAAATTTGTTGCAGTAACTGCGGTAAAAAAACCAAGAAGAGTTACTCTCAAGGCCATTGCTTTGTCTGTATGAGGAAGCTCGCCAGTTGTGACATGTGCATCATGAAGCCTGAGACGTGTCATTTCGCCGAAGGAACCTGTCGTGAGCCTGAATGGGGAGAAGCTAACTGCTTCGTGCCACATTATGTCTACCTTTCAAATACATCAGGGCTTAAGGTAGGGATCACTCGTCATACTCAACTGCCAACTCGATGGATAGATCAAGGCGCAACTCAAGGCCTGCCTATTTTGAAGGTGTCGACAAGACAAATTTCAGGTCTTGTCGAAGTTGAATTGGCCAAAATGATTGCCGATAAAACTAACTGGCGCACGATGCTCAAAGGCAATGCTGAAGATATTGACCTAAAAGCTAAAGCTGCAGAATTGTTGCCTGAAGTTGAAAATAAGATACATGAAATTTGTATGGCTCATGGCGAATATGCGATTGAAAAGTTAGATGAAGATATACAAGACATTCGTTTCCCCGTGACTGAATTCCCAACCAAAATCAGCTCACATAACTTCGATAAAGACCCCGTCGTCAGTGGTGTACTGCTCGGAATTAAAGGTCAATATTTAATCTTCGATACAGGTGTGATTAACCTGCGTAAATTCACATCTTATGAGATCAGCGTTAGTTAACACCCATAGATTAAAGGGCTCTGCAGCAGAGTCCTTGTCTACTCTAATCACTTAAATCCCCTCCAACATTACCACAACCTTCTTTGAATTAAACAACCACTATTTTAAACACACTGATTTAATAGGTAAATTTTGAAGTTTACCTATTTTAAAAGTGCGGTGTAATATCGTGCAATATTAAAAATTAATAAATCCTGTATGATCCATTTAATCGATTTATTTACATAACCTAGAAGAAAAAAATAACAGTGATAAACACTGCCTAACATCATTGAGCGAATACAGGAAAATGAAGTGTGAACAATCAAACACAAGATACAGTTATTCCTGCTTATCAAACTTTTAGAGATATGACAGGGCAAATAGTCAATGTCACAGATACTCAAGCTAACTCCATAGAGCTGACAATAAATGAAGTAGTACCGAGTTCTGCCCATGGTCAAAATTACCAAAGTTTTACCATTGGTCTCAGCGACATTATACCGAACAGGCTCCTACAAGGTTGCTACACCTTTAGCCATCCAGAAATAGGCAAGCAATGGCTTTTTTGCACTGCGATATCAGCAACCCAATATGAAATTGTCATTAATAGAGACATCGAAACTAAGAAGTGATGAAGTCATCACTCAAACTAGAGCCTCCTCGCCACTCCATAAGCAGGTATACCTCGTCGGTCACCGTTTTTAATGTAAAGCCTAAACGCTCATATAGATGTCTGGCTGGATTATTTCTCTCAACATGTACTGTCACTGCTAATCTTAAGTGTTGAGCTTCTACAAACAATTTTTTAAACAGGTAAGTAGCAATCCCTAGACTCCGATATTCAGGCAGAAGAGATATATCGACGATACGAATTTCTTGACGTTCATCAAGCCAATAGTCGACAAACAAACGACCAATTGCTTGCTCTTGAGAACAGATAATATCGAAATGTTCAGTGTTGTAATGCTGACAATAGTGATGGTACTGGGCACTAAACTGCTCAGATAAAAAAGAATTTAATTGCAACTTAGGCCAGTTAGCCACAGCAAACTCATCTCGGCGAACACTGGTATAGAGACGTAATAAAAAGGGCAAGTCGACTTCACTATGATGTTTGAGAACCAGTGAAGAGAGTTGTAAATCGCTCATGTTAGGACATTTTTATGCAGTAAATGATGAGTACCAAACATACGCAAAAGAATGAAAATAACAAGCTTAGGAGAGTAACAATGTCAGAACCTTTTATCGGTGAGATCAAAATGGTGGGTTTCAACTTCGCCCCTAGAAATTACGCTAAATGCGATGGTGCCCTTATTCCAATCTCACAAAATCAAGCTATGTTTGCACTGTTAGGCACTGAGTACGGTGGCGACGGACGAAATACATTTGGGCTTCCAAATTTAAAAGGTCGAGGACCTATACATCAAGGTAGTGAAGCTGGGATGTCTCCTAGAATGATGGGACAAAGCTTTGGATCTGAGACAAATCAATTAAACATAGACCAGATCCCAAGCCACACACATGAAGCGATAATAAAAGGGGTCAATAAAGCAGGCAATGAAACCGGGATGGCTGGAGCAACTTGGGCGCAGGAAGCAGATCCTAATGGTGATGCAATTGCAGCTTACTCCACTGACACCCCTGATACAGAAATGAACCCAAAAGCTATCGCCCTTAGTAACACAGGCGGCACTACGTCAGTTAATAATATGCAACCAACACTTGTAGTAAACTTCATCATCGCGACTCAAGGTTTGTTCCCTTCGAGAAGTTAAATAATTCAAAGTCTACTCCGCCACCAAGCATATCTTGGTGGCATCAAGAAAAGAGGCCACCATGCAACTATTGAAACGGATTTCTCACGCAATCATATTACTTACGGGCAGCATGTGGATTTTGCCGTCTTATGCAGCCTTAAATGTTGGTGATATCGCCGTGATTGGTGTCAATAGTGATGCGGCCACAGACGAATTAGCTATCATGCTGCTCGCAGATATTCCTTCTGGAGAAACCATAAAAATCACTGATCGTGGTTGGGATTTAGGTTCAGGCGCTTTCTACAGTAACGCCATATCCGAAGGCACCATTAGCTGGACAACGACATCAAGCCTCGCTGCTGGCAATGTATATAGAATAGCCATAACCCCTGGTGCTCCATCAACAATAGCTACCCTTCCTGGCACAATATCGACATCAAACTGGACTTCAAGTGTTATGGCATCCGGTGGCGATCAATGGTTGATATACCAAGGCAGCGACGCCAGCCCAAGCTTTATTTTTGGATTTAGTAACCCCTCAACAAACAACTCAGGCGGCACAGCTGCTGGTAATTGGGTTGCAAATGGCACATCGATATCTTCATCTACTTCCCATTTACCAGTGGGGTTAACCAATAACACCAATGCCATAGCCCTATCAACGTTGACTCACCATGCCGATAATATGCATTACTCAGGCTCACAAACAGCTACGGATAAAGCCACTTGGTTAGCAAGGATCACCAACAAAACTAACTGGACTGGAGATGAAGCATCCACATATGACATTTCACCTGGTGGCACGATATTCGACACTCAAGAAGCTGTAACCAGTCCCAATTCAGTCCCAATCATCGCTAACCTCAATGGCGATAGCTTTACCTACACCGAAGGCGATGGAGCACAAACACTCGATCAGGGAACCGGCGCAACGCTAAGCGATGCAGATAGTGCCGATTTTGACAGTGGTAATCTTACAGCCACCATCACCTCTGGTGAAGATGCCGCCGAAGATATCCTATCAACGGATACCAGTGGTTCGGTGGCGCTTGCAGGGACGACAGCGGGCAGTAACCTCTCTATCAGTGGCACCGTTATCGGTACCTTGGCTAATAATATTGCAGCAGGTAATGACTTAGTTGTTAACTTCAACACCAATGCTACTGCCGCACGTGTGCAAACTCTTGTTCAATCTCTTAACTACCAAAACAGCGACACTGATAACCCCACAACTGGAGCACGAAATATTCGTGTAACGGTTAATGATGGCGATGGGGGAACCTCTTCCAATGCTGATATCACAGTGACTGTCGCAGGCAGTAACGATGCTCCCACACTGACAAATTTAGCGGGAGACAGCATAAACTATAGCGAAGGTGATGGGGCTCAGCGATTAGATCAAGCGAATAACGCCACACTTACTGATGTAGACTCTACGAACTTTAACAGCGGCAATTTAACCATCTCGATTATCACTAATAAAGATGCGACTGAAGATATCCTAGGTTTTGATAATAACGTTACAACAACGGGTGGCGCAGGAGACACTGTCACCATCAGTACAACGAATGTCGGTACGCTAGCAAACGCCATTTCTGCTGGTAATGATCTGGTTGTTAACTTTACGAGCAGTGCCAGCCCAGCGTTAATTCAAGCGCTTATTCGTAGTGCAACTTACACCAATAGCGATAATCTTATCCCGACTGAAAGTACACGAACGGTAAGATTTACCGTAAATGATGGTGATGGTGGAACCAGTTCAAATAATGATACAAGTATCATTGTCAGCCAAGTTAATGATGCTCCCCTTGGGAGCAACAAGACGTTAACCCCAAATCAAGCCAGCATTCTTACCCTAACCACTAGCGATTTTGGTTACAGCGATCCTGAAGGTGACACATTAAACCGTATCACTATCATCAATGCACCAGCCACCGGCTCACTCTGGATTGATCTAGATGCGAGTAACACCATCAATAATGCTGAATCAGCGCTCTCTTCCAACGATACCGTCACTAAAGCAAACTTAGATGCTAACGTATTAAAGTACAGCCCCAGTGGGTCAACAAGTGCTAGTTTTACTTTTACCGTCAATGATGGCGGTGCTGACTCAGCAAGCAATTACACCATCACACTCACCGTTAATGCCCAGCCGACCGTCACCATCAATCAAGCCAGCGGCCAGAGTGATCCCACCAATAATGCCACTGTCGTCTTCGATGTCTTGTTTAATGAATCAATCACTGGTTTTGATGTATCAGACATCAGTTTAACGGGTGATGTGACCGCAAGTGTGACGTCTGTTTCAGCCTCCTCTGGCACCAGTTTTACTGTTTCAACCAATATCAGTGCTAATGAAGGCGATATTATTGCCCAAGTGCTAGCCGGTGGCGTGACCGATGCGTCCAGTGCTACTAACCAAGCCAGTACTAGCACCGACAATACAATAAAATACGATATCAGTGCGCCAACAAGCCCAAGTGGCTTAGATCTTATCATCAGTTCAGATTCAGGCAGCAGTGATAGCGATAATCTGACTTCTGATGCAACACCGGAGATCTCAGGCTCTGGAGAAACTGGGGCAACCATTACGCTATTCAGTGATGCAGATAACAGCGGCACCCTCAATGGCAGTGAAACCTCAGTCACAACAAGCGTTAGTGCTGGCACATGGTCGGTGTCAATGCCGACGATTGCCAGTACAAGCCACGCGTTAAAAGCATTTCAAACCGATCCTGCAGGTAACGCCTCACCTGTGAGTACCACTCTCACCATAGAGATAGATACCAATGCTCCCAGCGGACATAGTGTGGTGATTGATCAAGACCCGGTAAATAGCAGCAATCAAGATTCGGTCAGCTTTACCTTTACTGGAGGTGAGGTAAGCAGTAATTTTTCATACACATTAAGCAGCTCTGGCGGCGGAACACCTTTGACCGGCACAGGTACGCTATCAACAGCAACCGATACCATAAACAATATTGATGTCAGCAACTTAACAGATGGAACATTGACCCTTAGCACGATTTTAACCGATACAGCAGGTAACAGTGCAACGGCAGTAAATGATACCAGTGTTAAAGACAGCACTGCGCCAAACGGACACAGTGTCAGCATAGATCAAGCGCTTATTTTAGCATCTAACGATGATGCATTGAGTTTCACCTTTTCAAGTGCTGAAACAGGAGCAAGTTTCGCTTACACCGTAAGTTCCAGTGGTGGAGGCACCATTAATGGCACAGGCACTTTATCCTCGGTCAACGACACCGTCTCTAACGTCGATGTCACCTCACTCGGTGACGGAACTTTAACGCTATCAGTGATTGTAACCGACATTAACGGCAACCCAGCAACTGCTGTGGTTGATACTGTAAGCAAGGATGCCTTAGGCCCTGTTGTACAATCAGTAACCTTAAATACCGGCAATGTAAAAGCTGGCGACATCATCACAGTAACAGTTCAGTTTGACGATACGCTTGTACTTTCTGGATCGAACTCCACTGCCACGCTTACCATTGGAGGCACCACCCGAACCGCGGTTTATACCAGTGGACACAATGCATCCAGCTTAGTCTTTAGTTATACGGTTGTGAACGGCGATAACGACAGTGATGGCGTCACAGTGACATCTGCTCAGGGCAATTCTGATACAGCTAAAGATGCAAATGGCAACGATGCCGACTTTAGCTTTACCGCCTTTACTGAAGCAAGTTTACTCGTCGACACACAAGCTCCGGTATCAGCAACACCGCTTCAGACCTCGCAAGCAGTCAATTCCGACACACTAACCTTATCTCAAGCTGATTATCCTGAAGATGCAATCACGGTAACCGCTCTTTCCGATGCTGACGGTAATGGCATTGCTGACAGCAATACTCCTTTAACAAGCAGTACATCGAGCTCTGGATCATGGTCTCTAAGCGTTAACCTTTCTCAAGATTCGGATAACTACTTTATCCTGCGCACCAGTGATTTAGCTGGAAACACAACGGATACTGCCATAGGGAATTACCTTGAAGACTCTATCTCCCCGGATAATGTCATCATCCAGACGCCAATTGCTCATGTATATCAGTCCACCAATGCCATCACGATTCAAGGTAGCCAAAGTGAAAATGGGATATCGGTCGGTATCTATGAAGATATTGATAATAACGGCGTTGCCGACAACAATACCGCCACTTCATTAGCCACTGTTGCAGCAAACAGCTGGAGCATCAGCCTCACTTTAGCCGATAACACAAACACTAATTATGTGGTTATCGCTAAAGATGATGCAGGAAACAGCGCCCAGGCTGTGGACCTTGTGACTCTGACTCACGACAATATCAACCCTGTCGCAGACATCACTAAAATAACAAGTGTAGATACCACGCCAACCCTAAATGGAACAATCTCTGATACGGGTGGTTTAGCGAGTCTTTCTTTTACTCTTGAAGATAGTAATAACACGATATTTGGGCCTTTCGATGCCGACAGTTTTAGTGATATTAATAGCGGTAACTGGCTTGATAATGAACTAGCAAGCACATTAACCGATGGCAGCTATGACGCACATCTAACTCCCATCGACTTGGCTGGTAATACGCAGAGCATAACAGTATCAGATGCAGTCACTATCGATACACTGGCCCCCACTGGATACAATGTTGAAATTGAGCAGAACAGAATCGATGCTGGCAATGAATCCGCCCTTAGCTTTATCATCACAGGTGGTAATAACAGTGAGAGTTTTACCTACCAGATAAGTGATGGCAGCAACTCAGTAACCGGAAGCGGCAGTATTAGTAGCGATCCGCAGACCGTGAGCGGTGTTAATGTCAGTAGCCTAAATGAAGGCACACTCACCCTAACCCTTTCATTAACGGATGTAGCAGGAAATCAAGGAGCTGATGCCACTGATAGCCTAAGTAAAACTTATAATCTTGCTCCGGTTATCTCTCAAGGCAGTCTAATCACCATCACCATGAGTGAAGATGCTAACCCTACTCCATTTAGCCTCAACTTAAGCGCATCAGATCCTGATGCCGACTCGCTAAACTGGCAAATATCATCAACAACAAGCCAGGGCGTCGCTTCAATTCTGGAAACAGGAAATAATGCCAGTGTTAGCTACGTCCCGACTGCGGATTTCAATGGTAATGACAACCTAACAGTTCAAGTCAGCGACGGAATATTAACGTCTTCAATTACAGTTAATATCATCATCACAGCGATTAACGATACTCCAAATATTTCTGGCTCCCCTTCCAATACAATCGAGGAAGATACTCAATTTAATTTTACGCCTGCGGCTAGTGATATAGATAGCACTCTGCTTACCTTCAATATTAGCGGGCGACCTTCATGGGCAAGTTTTAATCCATCTACAGGTACTTTAAGCGGTACTCCAACTAATGAAGATGTCGGTAACTTTGATGGCATCATTATCAGTGTAAGGGACGATCTAGGAGCAACAAGCAACCTACCAACTTTTAGTATTACAGTGACCAACGTCAATGATGCGCCAGTTATCAGTGGCACACCGGCAAGCTCAGTCGATGAAGATAGCTTTTATAGTTTCACTCCAACGCTACTTGATGCCGACAGCAATGACACGCACATCTTTACGGTCACTAATAAGCCAAACTGGGCAAGCTTTAACGGCAGCAACGGGACACTGTCTGGTACTCCTGCAAATGAAGATGTTGGCATAAACAGCAATATAGTTATCAGTGTTACCGACAGTGCCAACGCATCAGCAAGCTTGCCGGCCTTTAGCATAGAAGTGAGTAATATTAATGATATTCCCACTCTCAACAGTACCCAGCTTGAAGCATTAGAGGACACTGAATTACTGTTTAATCTGGACGCCAATGATGATGACGGCGACGCGTTAACCATTAGTCTGATTAACCAGCCTCAACAAGGCACCCTCGACACGAGTGGCTCACAGTGGGTTTATAAAGCCAATGAAAACTTTCACGGTGATGACAACTTCACAGTCACTATTAACGACGAACAAACCAGCTCAGATCCCATAGAAGTGAACATAAAAATACTGCCTGTAAACGATGCCCCTGTAGCACAGAATGATACCTTTGAACTCGACTATACTCCGAGCGGAGAATACCGTTTATCGGTATTGGCAAACGACCAAGATGTCGATGAAGATACGTTATCTCTCGTCAGTGCAGAATCGAGCTTAGGGACAGTAGAAATAGATAATGAAGCATTATTACTTACCTTAAGTTCAGGTGTCACAGGCGATATACACTTAAGCTACTTCATCGTTGATCCTGATGGCGAGAGCAGCCAAGCTGAAGTGAACCTTCAAATAACCCCTAATGATGAGGCACTTCCCACACTCACCGTTCCCGAAGCTGTGAGTGTCCAAGCTGAAGGCTTATTCACCCGAGTTGATTTAGGTGTCGCGAAGGCATTTGACAGCGAAGGCGAGCCTCTGCCTGTCAGTCTTAAATATGGACAGCCTTTATTTCAGCCAGGTCGTCATATTGTCTACTGGGAAACCACTGACAGTAAAGGCAATACTAAAGTGGCAAGTCAGCAAGTCGATGTTTACCCCTTAGTTAACTTCCATAAGGATCAATTGGTTGTAGAAGGTACATCAGCATCAGTCACCCTCTCTTTGAATGGTGACTCACCACTGTACCCCGTTGTCATCGACTTTGTCCTTGAAGGGGATGCACAAGCAGATGAAGACTATCTTCTGATAAGCCAGCAAGCAGTCATCACATCAGGACGGGAAATCACTCTAGAAATAGAGATCCTTGAAGATGGGATTGATGAACCCGATGAGAAGTTAGAGCTGGTTCTCGATGAGGCCGTCAATAGCGGTTATAAACCCAGTCATCTTCTGCATATCGTCAACCGTAATATTGCGCCAGAGATATCACTGGAGGTCACTCAAAGTGGTAAACAGAGCGTCATGCTCTCTAAAGATGGTGGAGAGATAAGTATTACTGCAAAATATTCGGATATTAACCAGAATGACCAGCTTAGTATCAGCTGGGCATTTAACGATATTCAAATCCAAGATTTAGACCCGTCAACCGACGTAATACGTTTCGATCCTACCGAGGTTGAACTCGGCTCTTACCAAATCAAAGTAGAAGTATCTGACGGGCTATTAACGACTCAGATTCAGGGCAACCTAAACCTAGTGTCAAGCTTACCCACACTCGATAGCTCTGACAGTGACGGTGACATGATCCCAGATAACATTGAAGGATTTGGTGACGATGATCTCGATGGTGTTGCTAACTTCATGGATGCACTACCAAGTTGCAATGTTCAGCCTGAAAATGAAAACGAGCAAGTTCAATACCTTATTGAAGGAGAAGCGGGAGTATGTATTAAGGTAGGCAGTATCGCCACTGGCGGGGAGCAAAATACTCTACTCCTTGATAAAAGCGATGCATTACCAGAAGACAGTGAATTTCGTTTTACCAGTGGCGTATTTGATTTTGTCGCCAGTGGACTGCCTGTTCAAGGCAATCAATACCGAATTGTTCTACCTTTAACTATGTCGATCCCCGCTAATGCCGTTTATCGGAAATACAGTCAAGCACAAGGTTGGTACAATTTTGTTGAGGATGATTCAAACCATATCCACAGTGCAATTGGAGAATCAGGTTACTGCCCATCCCCGGGGGAAAGCAGTTGGCAAACAGGATTAATTGAAGGGGCTTGGTGCATACAACTCACTATCGTCGACGGCGGGCCTAATGATGACGATGGTGAAGCTAACTTCCACATCACTGATCCAGGTGGTGTCGCCATCACCAATACCAGTAATCGAGCACCTTATGCTGAAGATGACTCTATTGAGCTTATCGAGTCCAGCTTATTACTGTTAGACCCAACATTAAACGACAGCGATCCTGAAGGTGATGATATTCAGTTACAAAGTGTTCAAGGCCGATTAGGAACAGCTAGCATTAACAATGCAGGCCAGCTTCAATATCAAGCAGCAACAGGTTATTTAGGGGAGGACCAAGTGCTTTATACCATTACTGATGGAGAAGGTAATAGTGCAACGGCCACCGTTCACATTTCGGTGAAAGCAAACAAAGCGCCTGTTGTACAAAACGACCGCGCATCAACCAATGATAGAACCCCTATCCTTGTCGATGTGTTGTCCAATGACAGTGACGAGCAAACATTGACGCTTACTTATGTCAATGCAGAGTTTGGGCTGGCCAGTATTACCTCCGACAATCAGGTTCAATACACACCACAATTAGGCTATGAAGGAGAAGATCTGGTGATCTATCGTATTAAAGACCAACTCGGTTCAGAAGTCGAAGGTACACTCACAGTGACAGTTGATGCCTACCAAAAAATTGAAGTGAACAATGACAGTAGTGGCGGTTCAATGGGCTGGATAAGTGGGACTCTTCTACTGCTATTGGGGATAATAAGGAAAAAAAATAGCCTAGTCACTTTGCTAACAACAAGCCTGCTGTATTGCACTACAGCCCATGCACAATGGAGTGTCGATGTCCAAAGCGGCTATAGCCAAACATCGAGCGACATTGATATATCACAACTTGAAAACCTAGGCTTGCAGGTCAATCAATTCACAAACGATAACAGTGATAGGAGTTGGGGACTAGGAATAGGATATGAAGTTGTTCCAAACTGGCAAATCAACTTAGGCTATCAAGATCTGGGTAACTATGGGTTTAGCCTTGATGGCATGGCATTGAATCCAACCCCCTCTGTTGAGCTAGCCTCCACATTGGGACCTCGTTCGGCAACCGGAATCGATCTTGGGCTCACTTATCGCTGGGAGTTAAGCGATTCAGTAGGTTTAAAGCTGGGAGGAGGCGTATGGTACTGGCGAAGTGATTTTACCAGTATCATAAATCAGGTACAGGTAAATCGTGATGAAAACGGCGGTGACTGGTTTAGTGATCTGTCTCTTTACTGGAGAATTAGTCCCCAATGGCAGATAGATCTGGGATGGCAGCACTTCATGATTGATAAAGATGATATCAACAACGGCTTTGCACGTATCAATTTTATGTTCTAGCCACTATCAATTCCATTCATCGTTTTCAGAAACAAACATAATCATCCTAAAGGCACTTAACGATAGTGCCTTTTTCATTTCTAAAATCACTGACTGTCTCCGAATAACAAATGGGCGTTAACTTGCCTATCGAGGTTATTTACTCATCAAAACGAACGGTTCAAAGCACTCATCAACCCAGATTTATAAAGAATAACTGCTAATTTTTAATCAAAAGTTAAACAAAATCACCTCACATCAAGGTAATTTCAATTTATTCCATCGATACAACCACCCCCTTATTTTTACCTGCTGCGTCCTAAATAGGAGTGAAAGTGATAGATATCCTTTAGCTTTTTTATAAACATCAGTTTAAAACGAACTCGAAAGCCTCTTGATTACTGGCTTTATCAAAAAAATAACTATTGCTACCTCTGGTCTAATCAGTTAACAATAATGAAACAAGGTTACTTTTCATACAAGATTGATGTAAGTCAACAAGAGAGTAGCCACCAACAAGACAAATCTGGGGAACTTCATGAAAACATGGCTCACTGTTATTTCACTCCTTTTAATTAGCTTATTTTACCCTGCTCAATCCGACGCTGCGGCGACTAAATACCCTGTTGTACTGGTTCATGGCTTTATGGGCTTTGATGATGCATTAGGGATAGATTACTTTTACGGTATTCCTCAAGCTTTAAGAAGCCAAGGTGTACAGGTTTTTGTCGCGAGAGTATCACCTATTAACTCTTCTGAAGTCAGAGGAGAACAACTCAGACTTTATGTGCAATCTGTACTAGCATATACTGGCGCTCAAAAAGTTAACTTAATTGGCCACAGCCATGGTGGACCAACAGCTCGTTATGTTGCCAGTGTCAGCCCTGAGATGGTTGCGACTGTCACCTCTGTTGGCGGCGTAAATTGGGGCAGCAGCTTCGCAGATTTTCTTAGAGGCGCAATCCCAGTCAACTCTTGGGTAGAGTGGTCAGTTAATATTGCATTTAATACCCTATCTCGAATCGTCACCGGCGTATCTGGTGGTGGCAGATTTCCAGCAGACACGCTAGCTTCGACAGAGTCACTCACTACTCAAGGCTCTATCAGGTTCAATCAAAAGTACCCTGAAGGTATACCGAGCCAATACTGTGGTTACGGTTCAGCAAGAGCGAGCAATGGAGTCAATTACTACTCGTGGTCTGGCACTAGTCAGCGCACCAATTTTTGGGACGTGAGTGATGCCGCATTAAGTGTCACCAGTTGGGTATTTAGCGAGCCTAATGATGGTCTGGTTTCACGCTGTAGTTCACACTTAGGAAAAGTGATACGCGACAACTATAATATGAATCACTTGGATGAGATAAATCAATTATTTGGTTTAGTCAGCTGGCGCGAAACTAATCCAAAAACCTTATACAAAGCACATATTAACCGCCTTGCAAACCGTGGATTTTAATGCCAAATAAAAACAGCAATAACAGCCCCCTCTCTGCAGCACGTATTTTGCTTTTAAGCTCAATATTGGCCTTAGTGGCGGGGGGGCTTATCTATTTCAATGCTCAACATGACTCCTCCGAAGACGGTACTCAATACAGCGGAAACGAGATACCTCAAACTCAACAGTTAGTTGCTGTAGATATAACAACTCCCGTCGCGACAGGATTTTCACAGCTCATTGTGAATCAACAGCTGAGATGGGATTTTGATGATCTCATTTTGACTCATCAAGAAACCGGTCAAACGATAACCTCCCTGCTACTCACGCTGTCGAAGCAACGTAATTTAGCCCCTGATGCCCATCATTATTTAATCGATCTCTTTAATCGATATCGAGACTACAAAATAGCCTTGATTGAAGTAAAAAAGATGGGGCCAAACATGCTTAATGAAATCGATATTGAAGATACACTCGCGTTTATAGAGCAAGCTCATCAAAGCCAATTTGATTACTTCACTCAAATTGAGATAGATGCGTTTTTTAGTGACGAGAACACCTACGATATTCAGGCTATTGAGAGAATGGCTATCCTACAAGATAGTTCACTTTCTAGTGAACAAAAACAGATGTTAATAGCTCATCAAATAAGCCAAATGGATACCGAAGAGAGAGAGGTTTATGAACCCAGTCTGCAAGTGTTTAATATTGTCGATAATCTTGAAGGTAAGAGCAGCCAGCTCAACGAATTCACACCAGAGGTGATTGAACGAATTGAACAGCTAAAAAAGGATGAGCAACGCTGGAAAACAAAAGTAACCGATTTTCTGGCTTTTCAAGTTCAAAGTCACAATGAACAAGCCGATGATGATTTCGCACAAAAAGCGGTAGAGACCTATCGAAATCAACACTTTAAAGCCAATGAACTTAAACGGCTTCAAGTGTACATTAACAATCCAAAACTGTTAAATACTGACTAGTCGATTCAGTTCAGAGCAAAGAACAAACATATACTCTCTGTTCTGAACTGACTTTGATAAGACTAAATAGCAGGAATTGCCATCAGCATAGTCGCGATAAAACTATCAAACCCTTGCTGACGCTCGGCTCCATCTTTTTCGAAATCAGTAAAACCTTGACCCAATGCACGCCAAACGGGTTGTGGGAGCTTGGGATTAAACAATGCCACCAGCACAGACCCTTTCTCGTACTTATCCATGTCGACACCTAGCGTAGATAAGCCCGGTACCAAGCCTGCTTTATTTAGGATCTCACTGTCACTCATATCAGATCCCAATGCCAAACCAAACCCCACGAGAAAAGCTGGAGAATCTTGATTTGACACTAGTCGATACCCCTTAGCTTCCATCACCTTTTGCAGGGAGACCTGCATGTTTTCAGTCACGGTATCACTATCAACACGCTCATCAGCAATCACTTTAGCCAAAGTAGGATGCCAAGCAAAATTTTGAGTCTGGTCTGATAAAAAACTAAGGTCACCGGTAGCCACCATCGTCGTACGCTGTGGATTCTGTTCAATAACTTCTGTGACAGTGCAAGCACTTAATGTAGAGATGAGTAATAAAGCGCAAATTCTTTTTATCATATGATTACTTTTAGCTTCCATGTTGTTATCAATCAATACTCAAACGACTTCAATATATCTTAATTGAAACAAGATTAACCTAAGCTGACTCATTAGTCATTCATCCAAATCCCTTAAAAACAAAATATACATTCCGCTAATGTTCCTATTAGAATGCGACTCTGTTTGTTGATTTTGGAATTTAATGGAACTCATTTTAGCTATCGCCCTTTTTGCCTTCTCATCGGGAATAACACCAGGGCCAAACAATGTCATGTTAATGACATCAGGGGTTAACTTTGGCGTCAGAAAAAGCCTTCCTCACCTATTCGGGATCTGTATCGGCTTTCCTTGTATGGTATTAGCCATCGGACTAGGGCTGAGCGCGTTATTTCAAACTTACCCACATTTGCATACTGTCATAAAATACATTGGCATTGCTTATCTTCTCTACCTCTCGTGGTTAATTGCAACCAGCAGCAGTAAGATGAAAGGGAAACAAAAAAGAGCGCCTTTAAGCTTTATTCAGGCAGCAGCATTTCAATGGGTTAATCCTAAGGGATGGATCATGGCCATTGGCGCTGTTGCCACCTTCACCAATGTTCAGCAACCACTGACGCCACAAGTATTCACCATCACCACGGTATTTTTCTGTGTCGCGTTTCCCTGCGCGATGATCTGGCTAGGTTTTGGTGTCGCATTAAAGCGCTTACTCAAAAATGCGCGACAACAAAAGATCTTCAACATCACGATGGCACTCTTGCTTGTTGCATCCATCATCCCTATGATCGCGCCCTAAGTAAGAACATTCAGCCTTACCAGTAAAAGCTAAATAGAAAGAGGCAAGTTAGCATGACAGAGCACGACACTGAACTTCAATTAATCGCAGATCATACGCAAAACTGGGTCGAGCGCATGATAATGAAGTACAACATCTGCCCCTTTGCACGACGTGAAGTTGAGCGCCGAAGCATTCGCTATGCCGTTATTGATGAATCTAAAATGCACAATGTTCTCGAAGCCTTAATCAAAGAGTGTCAGCATTTAGATGAGAACCCCGAGATTGAAACCACGCTTTTTATTGTTCCACGGGGATTTGAAGGGTTTTATCCCTATTTAGATTTAGTTGATATCGCCAATGATCTATTGATAGAGCAAGATTATGAAGGCGTCTATCAGCTAGCCAGTTTCCATCCAGATTACTGTTTCGATGGCGAACCTATGGATGACCCAGCAAACTATACGAATCGCTCTCCGTATCCAACATTGCACATTATTCGCGAAGTGAGTATGGAACTAGCCTTGGCTAACTATAACGACCCTGAGTCTATTCCTGAGCGTAATATCGCTTTTGCCCAGAAAAAAGGCAGTGATTTTTTTGCAAAAGTGTTGGCTGGCTGCATGGGAAAAACATCCCACTAATTCAAACACCATTGAAAACCCGTAGCCTATCTATATAGGCTACGTTTATATAAACTGCAGGGCATTTAATGACTGTAGACAAAACCACCATAAAGATATTTTGTAGCCTCCGCCCCCAACACCAACACCTTATCTCCCTTTGAGAGTCGGCCACTGTTGACCAGTTTGGCAAAGCTTACCCATATTGCAGCAGAGCCCTGATTACCAAAATATTTGGCGTCATTAATAATACGTTCAGGCTCAACGCCGAGAGCCTCAGCAAGCATAATATCGATATGACCGTTTGCCTGATGAGGTAAAATATAGGCAAAGTCATCTAATTGATAACCTCTGGATAATACTGCTTGCAGACCCAATTCAAATAACTGACAGCCATTGGCACGTACCGCTTCTGTATTATGATGAAATCGGGTCATCTCTCCCTTACCAACATCCATTGAACCAGAATCAAGATAAAACCCCGGCTCTTTTCCCTCACCGATTTGTCCCAAATAAATATCGGTTAATCGTCCCTCTTCGCCTTGAGCTGGGCCTAATATCACCGCACCAGCACCATCGCCCATCTGCACATAATTCACTAACTGCTCAGTGGTTAAAAATGACTTAGCAATCTCAAAATAGACCGAGCCAGTTTCTGTGCCCACTATGGCAACTGGCGCATCGTCGGTGGCACAAAATGCCGATGCTATCTGCAGTGCATTAGCAAAACCCGTACAGGCTTGTCTGAGCTCTAGGTAAGGCCCTTGAAAACTGAGCCTGTCGGCCAACCAAGCCGCATTGGGAGGCACTTGAGTGTGGGGAGTACACGTGTGACTAATCAGATACTCTAATTCATTGATATCAAGCTTTGCCTGAGTTAACACCAGATTCAGCACTTCAACGCCCAAATCAATACTCGTGGGAGAAGGCTCACTCCTTGCCTGTGACAGGTCCCGAACGAGATGACGACTCTCAACACCTAAACGCTTTGCAATCGCTCTGGCCTTACGTTTAGCCAATGCGCCACAATGTTCACCCAACGCGGTTAATAAAATCTCATTTGAAACCCGTTCATTAGGCAATACAAAAGCTGATGACAACAGTGAGAGCTCATTTTTGGCAAATTTTACGCCCATTTATCCTCCAGTTTATTAAAGAGTTGTGTTAACTCAATCCCTAAAGCTTCAAAATGCGCTGACTGGGAGGAGAGTAATGTATAAAGCTTTGGAAGGACCATCTCATGTTCGGCAATAAACATCGTCCTATCTGCACCTAAATATTGAGCGTGGTGCTTAGCCACATATACATGCTTGGCTTCATCTTTTTTAATCAGTCCACATAAGAATGCAAAAGGATGACCTTTTCCAAGTTTTGAATGTTCAAACTCATGCATTATCTGAGTGACACAAGTATCGAGAATAGCGATTCGAACAAAGTGCTCACAGTAAGAGTTAACTCTTCCAAGCTGAAGATAAAAACGCTTGGCTTGCCGCTGTATGTTAATCGTTTGTTCCACAATAGGCAGTTCAGACTGCACCTGCTGCAGGGCAAGATCATGTACCAACTCTTCAGCTTCCACCTCTTTTAAACTGAGTATTGCCGAAGAAGCCTCTTCATCGGATGCACAAAGACGCTGGATTTCATTGTTAAACACCAATTGTGCCGACTGCTCGCCACAAAGAAGCAGTGGGATCAGATGTGCCAGGCTCTCCCTCTCCTCTTCACAGTAGTAAATAGCACTGTTATACCTGTTCGCCATCCAGTTTCTTATCCTTTGACTATTAGCCCCAGAACAATCAAGGATGCTACTCACACTTGGCTCAAGAGGACTGGCAAAACAACGGTTTAACGAAATATCATTCATGCCATCCTCCGATAATTACTTTAAACAGAATTGGCAGTAGCAGGAGATCAAAAATAAATGCGAAAGCGACAATCAGCATAGAGAGAAAGCTAAGTTCAATGATAGGCAAAAAATCCGAAGCTAATCCCAATGAAAAACCAATAAAAAGCAGTAAGCTGGTAAAAGTAACCGCCGGCATTACGCTCAGTAACGTTCGAGGAAGCTCATCTAAACGGTTAGGTCCATTTTCATTCACTTTTAATAAAAGATGAAGCGAATCATCAATAATAATACCCAACATCATCCCCATCACAATCGTGCTGCCTAAACTCAGACCTCCTCCTAACCACTGCCATAAACCAAAAACCCAAATAAGTGGTAATAGGTTCATAGAGAGCGCTAATAACCCCAACTTAAATGAACTTTTAAGCAGGCTTACTATTAGCAATAAAAACAACAAAGCCCCGGCGAATGAGTACAGCATAGTGCGAGCATTAGACAGGCTTAAATGGGCAAAAATAAGGCTCTGGCTCATCCCTTGCCCTATTGATATCTCGCTGACATTCTGACTGTTCCATTCGGCCACTTTTGTCTCAAATGTGATCAACTCAGCTGCCGTCATGGGGATGAGGTCCACTGTCACGACAGAAGCATTTCCCTCTTGATTTATCAAATGCTTTACCGGTGAGTCCATCACTTCAGGATCATGAATTAACAGCGTCAAGCGACTCACTCCAACTCCATAAAGTCGAATCCAGTCGACAATAGAGCTTACTTGTAATACTTCCTTCTGCGCCCTTAAAAAACGACTAAATTGATTAACCTTACTCACATACTCTTGCTGAGCAATACCAGCCTCAGTACCAGTGTCAATAACATAATAGAGCTGATTGATGCCGCTAAAATGTTGCTCCATCTTCGACTTTGACTGGCTAAAGAGATTAGATTCAGGAAAGTAGTTCATTGCATCATCGTCAAACTTAAGCTCTGAGACACTGAAAATTGCCCACAAGGAGATCACTGTTCCCAAGCCTAAAATGCTGCTCTTGTAACGCCAACTCAACTGTTGAACACGAGAGAGTAATCTTGTATTCACTTTTAGCGACAGCGCGACTATGTGCGCGCGTTTCGCAAAAGAGACTAATACCGTCAAATTGACCAGAAAATTCACAATAACGGCAAAGGCCACCAGCTTACCGAAATCTTGAATCGGGGGAGAAGGGCTCAATGCCAACAGAGCGAACCCCATTGCGGTGGTCACAGTTCCCCAAAAAAGGGGTTTAATATTAGTGCTTAAAGAGTGAACTAACGCCTCAGACTCACACAGCCCCTCATTAATGGCATTCCGCCAACCAAAATAAAGATGCACGGCATAGGCAACACATAAACTGACCACCACGACAGGGATAAATCCGCTGACAGCAGCTAAAGTGAAACTTCCCCACCCTGCCAAACCAAGCGTGAGCGTTAACGTGATGAGTGATGATGCGCCAATCCCGAATAACCACATACGCTCTCTAATCACGAGCAAAAGCATCAAACTAAAGATAAGCGCTAACCCCGGTATAAACCATAACAGATCATGTTTTAACACCGTCGCGTATTGCCAATTAAGCGTTAACGATCCTGAATAGTAAGTATGAAATTCATTGTTCGAATCCATTTCAAATTCATCGACATAGCTTTTAAGATCCGAAAGCGTGCTTAGCAGCGCTTTAGCTCCATGAATGGCTTCAGGTTTAAAGGTCAACGACAGCAGAACTGCTCGGGAGTCAGATGAGATAAACTCCATCTGTTTAGGTTTACTCTTGTAGGAAAGTGTTGAAGCAGACGCAAGCTCACGCTGACCATATCCATGTATCTTTTCTACTGTCGGTAACGCCAGTAATCCCGACTTAAATCGAGAGAGTTGGACATCTTCTTGAGGAAACGTTTCCCCATTCTTGGCCTCCAACAAAAGTACAAGTTCATCTTGCCTAAAGAACTCGCTCTGAAAATGTTTAAACGCGTTATAGAGAGGATCATCTTTTGCAAAATATGCACTGTAATCGGCATCTAAAGCTAACTTGCTGAATCCCAACGAGGCGATTAGAGACAAGGAAAGCCACAATATCACGCTTATCACTTCAATTTTTCGCGTAACCAACCTTGAAACCAACAAGTTACTTCCTCTCAATTAAAGCCAAAATTTAAGCGTTATTAGCTCAATAGACCTCATTAGTGGCAATTTACATTCACAAATATCTAAATAAAGGGTGAAATTAACTAAGTTAGCATTCAAATAACTGCAATGTACACAGCAAAGTAAGCTTACTAGCCACTTAGTTTTTAACTGTAAATTCAATTTAGTACATATTAAATAATACTTCCTACCACAATATTCTTTTATTCAAGTTGGCTTGAATAAAAGCAACTTAGACACTAATTTTAATGGAGAGTATTTATTTATAGGTTCCCCATGAAAACTTTTCAAACTCAATGGCATAATGATGATTGGACTCAAAGTGAGAACATTCCTGAGCTAGACGGTGAGCAAACGCTTATCTTACTGTTTGGTGAAATCGATAAACTCCCTGAAGCCATTGAAAAAATGCGTCATTTAGCTCCTCATGCCAATATCACTGGTTGCTCTACTGCAGGAGAAATCCAAGGTCAGCAAGTACATGAAAATGGCTTAATCGCCACTATTATCGCGTTTGAAAAGACACAAATTAAGCTAATACGCGCAGTGGAGGAAGCTGATACAGATTCGCGTGAGTTAGGGCTTTCCTTAGCTAAACAGCTGAATGAAACAGCTGAACTCTGCCATGTTTTCATTCTCAGTGACGGATTAGAGTTTAATGCTAGCCACCTAGTAGAGGGAATGACCCAAGAACTTGGACTAGACATTCAAGTCACCGGCGGGCTGGCAGGCGATAGCCAGAATTTCGTTAAGACTCATCTGTTGTTCGAAAATGAAGTCTGTTCATCTGCAGTCGTCGCTATCGGTTTCTATGGTAATCAACTTGAGGTCAGCTGTGGAACGCGAGGCGGGTGGTGTTCATTTGGCATCGAGAGAAGAATCACCAAAGCAGACAATAACACCTTACTTGAACTCGACAATGAAAATGCATTAGCGGTCTACAAAAGCTATCTAGGAGAACTCGCGGAACAGCTTCCTGCCAGCGGGCTTAGGTTTCCGCTAGAGATCAGTGAGCCCAATAAAATTACCAAAGTGGTTCGCACTTTACTCGCCGTGGATGAAGATACAGGTGCTATTACATTTGCTGGGAATATCCCAAATGGCGCCACAGCCCAACTGATGCGATCAAATGTGGAATCACTTATCGACGGCTCCTTAGAAGCAGGTAAAATCTGCCGCCATAATATCTCCCACAACCCTCAAGTCGCAATATTAGTTAGCTGTGTAGGAAGAAAGTTAGTGCTAAAACAACTTGTTGAAGATGAAATTGAGGTGATTAGTGAAGAGTTCGGTGAAAAAACCTTACTCTGTGGGTTTTACTCCTATGGTGAAATAGCCCCCTATGACAGACACTGCCTCGCAGAACTGCATAATCAGACCATGACCATCACAGCCTTTGCGGAAATTTAACCTATGCATAGAATGCTAAAGCGGCAACTGAAAAAGGCTTATCCGAATGGATTACCTGACAACGTTGAGTTTAGTCATTTTATCGAGCTTATAGAGCAAGCTTATACCTCAATGAGTGAAGAACTGAGTATCACGGAACGCTCACTGGATTTAAGTTGTGAAGAGTTACAACAGCGCCATGATACCCTAAGTAAGATTCTCGATGCCCTTCCCGATATGAGTATGTGGATAGACCAAGATGGCATGATCCGTGACATTCGGGTTGGCTGCTTTAATCCACCTCTCGTTTCTAAAGAAGATGAACATGCCTCTATTACCTCATTAGAATTTTATAAAAATTCAGTGCCTTTACAACACTTTTTAACCGGCCACGAAAAGGTAGGTAGCAAGCGTGGTGAGCTCGAATTGAGTTGTGAGACTTTCACCTATTATGTAGAAGCAAGATTGACTTCAGTCAGTAAACATCGTTGGTTACTGGTCATTAGGGATATCTCACTAAGACGTAAATTGATTGAGATGCAGACCCAAAGGCTCGATCAGATAAAGCGAACTCAAAAACAGCTCCAAGGTTTGATCAATGCTGCACCGACGGGCATTTTAATCACGGATGAAAGCACAAAGTTGGTCATGGTCAATAATTATATCTGCCAGAAACTGTCCCTATCCTCCGATGAGTTGTTAGGCCGAAATCCATTAAGCTTTATCGCAAAGAAATACCGACTAGAATATCTATCTGAGATACAAAAACACATTAGTTATGACGATACAGTTTTAGACTCTCGGCTGGATCTGACCATGAGCTTACCCAGTAATGAGACCATGCAAGTGGAGATGGCTTTTAGTACGTTACTGTTTGAAGACAAAAAATTAGTGATCACAGCTATCACCGACATCAGTGAGCGGAAGCGATTGGAAGATCAACTAAGAGTATTGGCCTCTACAGATCCTTTAACTGGTGCTTACAACAGACGTAGCTTTCATGAGCTAAGCCATAAAGCAATGTCGACCTGCTCTCGTGAGCAACAAGCTTTCTCCATATTACTGCTCGATTTAGATTTTTTTAAACGCGTCAATGATAACTATGGCCATAGCGCAGGAGACGAGGTCTTAATCACCACAGTCAAAACCATTAACGACTGCATCCGAGAAGCGGATATTTTGGGCCGTCATGGTGGAGAAGAGTTTGTCATCGCACTGCCAAATACTGATAGCAAGAGAGCAAAAGAAATTGCCAACAGGATCCGCCAGTGCATTGAAGAGATGCGACTCCATGCAGAAGGCAACATCATAACCCTCACCGCAAGTATCGGTTTGGTTACTAAAACAGAAAGCTGCGATTTTGAGAAACTAATCAACCAAGCCGACTGTTACCTTTATTTTGCAAAAGATAATGGCCGTAATCAGGTTGTCGATGAACAAACCTACCTCTCACAAAACTAAGCCATTCCTCGAAAATCCAAGACCAAACAAGCTCACAGAATCGTCATTTAAACCGGACTGACGACAAACCATTTGTGTAATGCAGAGCATTAAGTAATGATGAATTATTAGTGCAAGAATGAGCAGGTAAAAGACAAAGATGGCGAGTAAATATTATGTGATTTGGGTGGGACGTAAACCCGGTATCTACACCTCTTGGGATGAAGCGAAACAACAGGTCGATAAATACCCTAAGGCGCAGTACAAATCATTCAAGACGAAAGCTGAAGCACAAGCCGCATTCTCCAAAGGGACCAGTGCAGCCCCAAACAGCAAGAAACCTGCATCCACATATAGCAAGAAACCAGCCTCTCAATCCGCTAAAACTCATGCAGAAACGGTTTCAGACAGTCAGTATGACGTCGAAATATACACTGACGGTGGCTGCGAACCAAACCCAGGTAAAGCAGGCTCTGGTGTCGCCATGTATAAAAATGGGGTTCTAACAGAGCTTTGGTATGGCCTTTACAACAGCTTTGGTACCAATAACTCGGCAGAATTGAATGCACTGCATCAAGCCCTGTTAATTGCGAAGCAAGCTTTAGCCAATAAACAAACTGTCCATATTCGCAGTGATTCTCAATACTCCATAAACTGCATCACTAACTGGGCTTATAGCTGGAAGCAAAAAGGCTGGAAGCGTAAAGTTGCCGGTGATATTAAGAATCTGGAGGTCATTCAAGCCTCACATGCCCTGTATGAAGAGCTAAAAGGTGAACTCAAAATATCCCATGTTGCCGCCCATATTGGCATCGAGGGAAATGAGCTTGCTGACAGAATGTCTATCTATGCTATCGATAAGAAAGACACGGCATTTTGCCGTTACCCAGATCCTATCGACTTAGCGTCAATATTAAGCCTAAGAACAGGTTAGGTATTTTCTAATGTAAGGCACTAATAAATGGTTTAGTGTCTTATGTAATTTTTATTTGCTCTTCCTCCCCCTTTATCAACTAAATTTAAAGTGCTAAAGCATAACTATGCCAAACCCACTCTCTATGAGACAATCCGCGCCATGAAAGTATACGCCCATGTCCATAAAGCCCCTATCCGTGTTTTCCGCATCAGCAAGCGACGTTTTTGGTTACGTTTAAAACGTGATCTTCTACTTTTGAAAGAGGCGTTAGCACAAGAGAAATTGGAGACCAAAGAGATGTTGGTCACCTATAAGCGTTACACTAAAAAACAGGCTAACCGGGAAGAACTAAAGGAAGCGAATAAACAATTTGGTGATCTGCTAAAAGGGTTAGGACTAGGGATGTTTGCCATACTGCCTTTTGCCCCTTTGACGATTCCACTGATTGTAAAACTCGGCAAAATTGTCGGTGTTGATGTGCTCCCCAGCTCGTTTAATAACATGGGTGAAAAGCGACAACGTAAAACTGCACGCTATCCCGATGACGAGAAATAGTGTTTCCCAAAGTTGCTTAACTGCCACTCTTCTCAAGCAAAGGGGATAACCACTTTCACCTGCATTAAAACCTTGTTACCCTAGTGTTTTCTTTCTCAAATAATGATAACTAGCAGCGAGAACTAGCCCCACATGACTGACATATTGATTTCAGGTGTTTCAGGCACCCCACTTTCTATTCTCCACACTGACTCTTTCGATGCCTGGTTAACCAGCCAAGCCCCACAAACCAAAAACTGGCTAGCAACAACACAATTCAATGGGAAAGGGATGAGTCTGATCCCCGACGCTAATGGTGAGCTGTCTCAAGCGATTTTTGTAACAAATGAGCCTGATTCATATTGGGTTTGTGGCGATCTCGTCAACCAACTTCCAGCAGGCCAATATCACATAAAAGCGACAGAGGAACAGATCAAGGTCGCCGCGTTCAGTTGGGGACTTGGTGCTTACAAATTTGACCGCTATAAGAAAAGTGACAAGCAATACCCGACTCTTGTCATCGATAACCAAGAGATTGTTGAACAAGCTAAAAAACTCGTTCGCTCCGTCTCTATGGTGCGTGACTTAGTGAATACACCCGCAGCTGACATGATGCCACAGCATTTAGGTGACACCATGGAAGCACTGGCTGATGAGTTTGGGGCCAAGGTCACTCAAATTGTGGGTGATGAGCTACTTGAGCAAAACTACCCCACGATCCATATGGTCGGGCGGGCGAGTGAAAACCTACCCCGTCTTATCGACCTGACTTGGGGCGATGAATCAGCACCAAAAGTGACCTTGGTTGGTAAAGGAGTTTGTTTCGATTCAGGCGGACTCGATCTAAAACCTGGCGCTGGCATGCGTTTCATGAAAAAAGACATGGGCGGCGCAGCTCACGTTATCGGTCTTGCTCATCAGATAATGGCAAGTAATCTACCTATCCGCTTACGAGTGCTCGTACCTGCAGTTGAAAATGCGGTTTCTGCCAATGCATTCCGTCCCGGTGATGTGATTAAAACCCGTAAAGGGATCACCGTTGAAATAGACAATACCGATGCAGAAGGTCGACTCGTGCTTTGTGATGCGCTGGCTGAAGCTAACAATGACAAACCAGAACTGGTCATTGATTTTGCCACGCTAACAGGTGCGATGCGCATAGCGTTAGGTACAGAGCTACCAGGGTTTTTCAGTAATGATGATCAGGTTGCAATAGACATGACTCAATCGGGCCTTAATGTTCAAGATCCTATCTGGCGCATGCCACTGCATAAACCTTACATGGAACTAACAGGCAGTGATATTGCTGATTTAGCAAACTGTGGCAAAACCCCTTTTGGCGGCGCCATTACAGCAGCGCTTTACCTTGAAGCCTTTGTCGATAAAGATATCAGCTGGAGTCATTTCGACGTCATGGCTTGGAATAATCGTAAACTGCCAGGTCGTCCTGTGGGTGGGGAAGCATTTGGTATTCGCGCGGTATTTGACTACTTACAGACGCGTTTCGAAAAGTAACCTCAAAAGCCAGATACAAAAAAGCGAGCTAAACAGCTCGCTTTTTTATTATCTAACTGGAGCGCTAACTCCAATTTAGAACCGCTTAAGCATCAACGCCTTTGCTTCTTAGGAACTCATCATAAGTACCTTTGAAATCGTTGATCCCATCAGCAGTGATCTCTAAGATGCGAGTCGCGATAGACGATACGAATGCACGGTCATGACTGACAAACATCAAGGTACCTTCGTACTTCTCAAGCGCGTTGTTCAATGACTCGATTGATTCCATGTCCATGTGGTTGGTTGGCTCATCGAGTAGCAAGATGTTCGGCTTTTGCATGATAAGCTTACCGAAAAGCATACGACCCTTCTCACCACCAGAAAGCACTTTAACCGACTTCTTGATGTCATCAGAACCAAACAGCATACGACCTAAATAACCACGAACTGACTGGTCATCATCTTCAGGCTTACGCCATTGGCTCATCCACTCGAACAAGGTCATGTCGTTTTCGAAATCTGACTCATGATCCTGTGCATAATAACCGATCGAAGAATTTTCAGACCATTGAATCGTGCCGCTGTCTTGTGGAATGTCATGCACTAAAGTACGCAGTAAGGTTGTTTTACCCACACCGTTTTGACCCAATATGGCAATACGCTCACCAACTTCAGCCATTAGATTGATGTCTTTAAATAATGGACCATCATCAAAACCTTTGGTTAGGTTTTCAACTACCAAAGCGTTACGGAACAATTTCTTCTCTTGCTCAAAACGGATGAATGGGTTCACACGACTCGACGCTTTAATATCATCAAGCTTAATTTTGTCGATAAGCTTAGCACGTGAAGTTGCTTGCTTAGCTTTAGATGCGTTAGCAGAGAAACGAGCAACGAAGCCTTGAAGCTCAGCGATCTGTGCCTTTTTCTTTGCATTATCAGACATCAAACGCTCACGGGCTTGAGACGAAGCCATCATGTACTCGTCGTAGTTACCAGGGAATACACGTAACTCACCGTAATCCAAGTCAGCCATGTGAGTACATACTGAGTTTAAGAAATATCTATCGTGAGAGATAATGATCATGGTGCTGTTACGTTGGTTCAACATCTCTTGTAACCAACGAATCGTATCGATGTCCAAGTTGTTGGTAGGCTCATCGAGAAGCAGCACATCTGGATCAGAAAATAGTGCCTGTGCCAAAAGAACACGTAGCTTAAAGCCCGGTGCAATTTCACCCATTAAGCCAAAATGCTGTTCAACACCGATACCAACACCCATGAGTAATTCACCAGCACGAGATTCGGCGGTATATCCGTCCATCTCAGCAAATTCCATCTCAAGATCGGCAACTTTAATTCCGTCTTCTTCTGTCATTTCAGGCAGAGAGTAGATACGGTCACGTTCCTGCTTCACTTTCCAAAGTTCAGCGTGGCCCATGATAACAGTATCAACAACGTTGAACTCTTCGTAACCAAACTGGTTCTGACTTAGTTTACCTAGACGCTCATTGACGTCTAAAGAAACATTACCACCACTAGGTTCAAGATCGCCGGCAAGTATCTTCATAAAGGTTGACTTACCACAGCCGTTTGCGCCGATAAGACCGTAACGGTTACCGCCGCCAAATTTGACTGAGATATTTTCAAACAGTGGCTTAGCGCCGAACTGCATGGTGATGTTAGCTGTAGTAATCAAGTATAAAATTCCGAATTTAGTTATGCGATACGCGGCTATTTCAAAGGCCGAACCTGGGTAAAGCTTGCGTAAAAACAAGCTCACGATACAAGTATGAATAGCCCACGTTAGATTAGGCAAAATCAAGCGCGAAATTATAGAGGAAGAGGACTAAATTATCAACTAATCTAGCCCTCTTATCCCGCAAGGTTTATTTTCAGCGAATGTTTTACAAAGCCTATCGTTCATTAGCCAAATGCGTTGCTCTAAAGCTGTTCAGAACTCAATTTAACATACCTTAATCGGTTGGCATTGCTTACCACGGTAAGTGAAGACAACGCCATTGCAGCACCTGCAATCACTGGACTTAATAATAAACCAGTAAATGGGAACAGCACGCCAGCCGCAATCGGAATGCCTAAGGTGTTATAAATAAAAGCACCGAAAAGATTCTGTTTAATATTGCGCATACTGGCACTAGCCAGAGTAAACGTATCGACTAATACGGACAATCGTCCTGAGAGAAAAGTAAGATCGGCGCTCTCTATCGCCACTTCAGTGCCATCGCCCATGGCGATGCCGACATCGGCACTCACTAAAGCAGGGGCATCATTGATGCCGTCCCCAACCATGGCCACGATTTCACCTTCAGCTTGCAACGCAATGATGTGCTGCTGCTTTTGCTCAGGTAACACCTCTGCTATCACCTCTTTAATCCCAACCTGATCAGCAACCGCTCTGGCTGTATGAAGATTATCGCCACTGAGCAACACCACGCGTTTACCCGACTTAATCAAGGCTGACATAGCCACCTTTGCATCAGCTTTAATCGGATCCGTTATAGCCATAATCATGCTTAACTCACCATTTTGAGCCACATAAACAGGCGTTTTTCCTTGCTCTGCGAGTTCACCCACTTCGACTTCACGCATCGCTAAACCAGTTACGCCCTGACTTTTCATCAATTCACGGTTTCCCACCGCCAACGTAGCACCATCAACGATGCCAACGATCCCTCTTCCTTGAACATTGCTGAAAGATTCAGGTTCAACGAGAGTCAGCTTTCTGATCTTGGCTTCTTCCAATACGGCACTTGCCAATGGATGTTCTGAATGAAGCTCCAAGCTCGCCACTCGAGTAAGCAGTTGCTCAAGCGTTTGCTCAGCTTTAGCTCCTTCGACATCACTAGGCGCAGTCAGTAATATATCGGTCACTGAGGGTCGACCTAAGGTGATAGTCCCTGTTTTATCAAGCACTACACAAGTGACCTTGCTGGCCATTTGCAGCGCTTCACCGTTTTTAATCAACACGCCCATCTGTGCAGCTCGTCCCACGGACACCATGATAGACATGGGCGTGGCTAATCCTAACGCACAAGGGCAAGCAATAATGAGCACACTGGTTAACACGATTAACGCGTGTGACAGTTGCGGCGCTGGGCCTGACAAGTACCAAATAATCGCAGCCGTAATAGCAATAAGCACCACTACCGGCACAAAATACGCCGATATTTTATCGGTCAAACGTCCAATAGGCAGTTTAGACGTTTGTGCCTGTTTCACTAAATCAATGATTTTAGCGAGTCGAGTATCACTTAATCCTGCCGTCACTTTATAAATGATACTGCCATTACCGTTCACGGTTCCGGCGCTGAGTCGGTCCCCCGCCACTTTTATCACTGGCAAAGGTTCACCGGTCAACATAGACTCATTGATATTAGAACTTCCCTCTACTACCTCACCATCAAGGGCTACTCGTCCTCCTGGCTTTAAGCGTAATCTGTCACCTAGTTTAATCTCTGCTATCTCAACCTCTTGATCGCCCGTGTCTGTGATTTTAGTGGCAGTGGTTGACTGTAACCCAACCAAGCGTTGCACTGCCTCACTGGTTTTTCCTTTTGCTCTCAGCTCTAACGCATGGCCCAAGTTGATTAAGCCTAAAATCATCACACTGGCCTCGAAATAAACATGACGCGCCTCAGGCGGAAAAGCCTCGGGCATCAAGACCACCAGCATAGAATATAACCAAGCAGAGGTCGTACCGAGTACAATTAAGGTATCCATGTTGGCGCCACCAACCTTAAGTGCACGCCACATTCCTTTATAAAAATGTCCGCCAGTCGTCACAAGCAATAACAGAGTGATCGCGCCCATTCCCCCCCAAGCCAACTGCTGTGCGGGACTATTCACCATCATCTCACCGCCTAACAATCCCCAGATCATCATAGGAATACCTAGACCTAGACCAAACAGCGATTGGATGATTCGAGTACGATACTCTTTTGCTTCTTCTTCAGCTTTTGTTTGCGCTGCGCGCTTAACATCATGAATCTGCGAACTCTCGTAACCAACACTCGCAACGGTTTTTATCGCGATCTCGGCTGATATATCTCCCTGCACTAACACCTGTTTATCGGCCAAATTCACTCTTGCCGAGATAGCACTCTTTCCCTGATTTAATGCCGTAAATGCGCCTTCTATTTTTGCGACACAACTCGCACAATTCATCTTGGGAACATATAAAGTGATGCTGTTCATAAGGTTGACTCCAAATCTTCACAAATTCTTGCGTTGGTATACACTGTTCAACCAGCATAAAGCCTCCCCTTATGGGAGAGTCAATGGTATTGTTTGGCGATAAACAGAAAGTGGGTAATACATCATGAAAATAGGTGAAGTTGCAAAACTAACGGGCTTATCGGTCAAAAGTATTCGTTACTACCATGACATCAATCTTGTCCATGGAGTGAAAGGAGAAAATGGTTACCGTGAGTACGATACACCTCAGGTCAACTCGCTTAAATTTATCCACCACTGTCGAGAACTGGGATTTTCACTGGATGACTGCCGATCTCTATTAGATTTAAAGCTAGATAACTTAAGAGATGCTGAAGAGGTTAAAGCCCTAGCAAGGGAGCATCTACAAGAAATCAGTCAAAGAATAATTAAACTGCAGACCTTAGAGACTCAACTGTCACAACTCGTTAAAGATTGTCGTGGAGGTGCTCAACCCGACTGCGCGATTTTAACCGGCTTGAGTTGTAGCACCACGACGAATTAGTATTCTTGGGCAGCCTTTTTTAAGTGCTTAGCATTCTCCAACTTAAGCTTAGGAATATCTCCTGCGGGAGTGAAGCCAAAAACAGAACCATAAAATGACAGTTCAGCTTCCAGTGCCTTGGCCAAATTTTTTGGGTTCCTGAGTTTATAATCCTCACCATCGAAAGAGAGATAAGCGGTGGGTACCCCATTATTTTTAAGCGCAGTAAAGATACGCTTAGATTGCTCATCTGATACCACAGGATCGTCACTGCCCCGAATCAATAATAGTGGCTCTGTCAGTCCTGATAAATGATGAATGGGAGAACGCTCTCTTAGTTCATCTTCATCATTTTCACCAATAAGTTGCTCAACATAATGGGATTCAAATTTATGAAGTTCTTTATTTAGCATCTCAATATCACTGATGCCAGAGTAGCTCACCCCTGCTTTAAAGGTGTTGTAAAAAGCTAAGGCTGACAATACCGTTAACCCACCAGCACTGTAACCTCTTATCGCTAATTGAGTGCCATCCACCCAACCTCTGTTGGCCAGATAACCTGCCGATCTTACCGCATCTTCAACATCAGATTGACCCCAGTGTCCATAAATACTGCGGCGATATTCACGACCAAAACCTGAACTACCACGATAATTGAGATCAAACACCGCAAAACCCCGACTGGTCCAATACTGTATATCCCGTCTAAAAGCTAAACTGGCCTTTGATGTCGGCCCACTATGTAACATGACCAATAAGGGAGGACGAGTATCTCTAGGTGCTATAAAATCTGGATTTTTTGGCCCATAAAAATACCCATAAACCAGTTCACCATTACTTGAACCTAAACTAATGCTCTCAGCTCTAGAGATAAAGTTGGGATTAAATGTCGATAACTCAGGTGAATAGATAAGCTCAGTACCGCGACCTTTAACACAATATATCCCCTTTTCAGGGGTTATCTTATCCCCCACAAAATAGATCCCATCTTCACCTGCAATTAACTGAGATATTTCACCAAAATCAACGGCAATGGGCTCAGTCGTGCCAGTATCGAGATAAATACGGATCAAAGACACTTCACCGTTACGCTGATAACTGGCGATAATGGTATTGTCGGACTCAAAGGCGTAATTATGGCTACCGAGCGTCCAATCAGGCACCGCAAACTCTGCATCGATATCTAAGACGTGCTCAATCTTTCCATCCTTACCAACTCGATAAAGATTCCACCAATTATTAAAATCCGCCACAAAGTAGAGCTGTCCACTAGGACTGAACTGTGGCTGAGTGATGGAACCTTCAAGCTCAGTAACAATACGTTTGGGATTATGGAGGCCGCCTTTAGGATCCAACGTACCCAGCCAAAGCTCTGTATTATCCCAAGGCATATTGGGATGCTGCCAAGCAATCCAGGCTAATTGTGAATGATCGGGAGATACTTGAGGAGAAGAATAGAAATCATCACCTGAAATTAATACCTCACCTTCGCCGGCAAAATTCAAATTCAATGCGACTAAACTGGAAACCGCTTCTCCCTCACCACGATGGTCTTCTCTGATACAGATGATCCGAGAACCTTTAGGATAAGCAGCACAATCTGCATGACGGGTATTGGGAGCGGTAAGTGGAACAGGTGCTTGATTTGGGGCTATTCGATAGAGTAGTTGATCATCCTCTTTAGACACAAACAAGCTTTGGCCTATGCCAAGGAAAGGAGAGCCGCCGTATTCATTAACTTTAGATCGCACATCAAACTCAGCCTTAATCATATCAGTAACCTTACGATCACCATCAATGCGCTTTATCCCTACCTTGCCACCAAGATCTGCTTCAGATTGAATGAAATAAATCCCGCCATTTACACTTTGTAATTCACCAAAGTCGTTAGCGAGGGCCGACACATCATTGGCAGCGATAGGCGATGCCCAGCTACCATAAACGGCGATCTGGCGACCGCTTTTCTTGTCGACTTCCTTTTCAGGTGAAGGCTGTCCGCACCCAGTCAAAAGCAATGATATGACCCCACAAATGAGGTAATTCATAAACAAAGGAATTTTCATCACACTCCTCACTCTGTGAACTCAAACATCATGGCACGATAAGAAATCATCATTTATTCCGATAAAACCGACCTTTAAACCAATCAATGACGGACATCTGTTTATGGGTAGGTAAACCAAAATAAATACATACCCAAGGAGACAATAGACCATACCATGGGATAGCAGATGTACCACGGCCACTCAGCATAAGGTAAAAAAAGCCACCATAGATAACGACAACACCTGACACTCCAACAGATAACAGCATGTACTTCGTTATTTTTTCTAACCACAGCATCGAATTCTTGGATCCTTATACCTAGTATGAATATGTGATCATTATCACCTAAATTGAGAGTAATACCAATCAGTATAAAGATATTGGGCGGATAACAAAAAACGAGCCTTGGCTCGTTTTATACTTTACAGTCAAAAGCTTTGCGCACCTTTAAATGCGGATACCACCATCAATTTCAAACACACGACCATTAACATAGTCGTTTTCGATAATAAATTTAACTGTTGATGAGATCTCACTCGGCTGACCCAGTCTGCCAACCGGTACCATCTTCTCCATACGCTCAAGCGCTTCAGGCTTCATGGCTGCAGTCATCTCAGTTTCAATCACACCGGGTGCTACTGCTGCACTGCGAATATTGTAACGAGCTAACTCTTTTGCCCAACCGACAGACATCGCCGCTACGCCGGCTTTTGACGCTGAATAGTTAGTTTGACCAACATTACCTGCTTTGGCTAAACTGGAAATGTTAATTATCACCCCTTCCTGACCTGATTCAATCATGGCTGCCGCCGCTTCACGACCACACAAGAAAGAACCCGTTAGGTTGACATTAATCACCGCTTGAAACTGCTCATATGACATACGTCCAGTGACTTTACCCTCTTTGGCTTTCACTAACATGCCATCGAATAAGATCCCTGCGTTGTTAATCAAGACATTGACCTTACCAAAGTCTTCCATGATGAAGCCAAAACCTGCCATCACATCTTCTTCATCGGTAATATCGAAAGCGTAACCTTGGACTTCAGTTCTATCACCGATATCGGCACAAGCACGCTCAAGCTTCTCTTGATCCACATCGATAAGCGCCAATTTAGCGCCCGAGTCAGCCAAGTCCATCGCCATAGCCAAACCCAGCCCGCCAGCACCACCAGTGATGACAACAACCTTATCTTTTAAATCCATCGAGTTACCCTTTATTTTTAATCTGTTGAGAATTAGTAAACTGTTCAAAAATACTTGAAAAATCACGTGAGCCATTGCCCTGTCTAGCATGGTTCACGTATAAACTGCGTGCTAACGCCCCCATTGGGGTGCTTGAATTTGACACGAGTGCAGCCTCTTGAGAAAGGCCGAGATCTTTGACCATCAAATCCACCATAAATCCGCCTTGATAGTCATTAGACGAGGGCACATTGGCCATCACATCCGGACAGGGATTGTACTTGTCTAATGTCCAGTTGCCGCCACTGCTCACCTTCATGATTTCAGATAACACCTTAGGATCTAGCCCATGGTCGATCCCCATCTGCAACGACTCGCTGGTTGCAACCATCAAGACTGACAGCAGCATATTATTGCATATTTTAGCCACCTGACCTGCACCGGCTGCGCCTGCATGTAAAATATTAGCCCCCATATGACCTAAAATCGGTTTTGCCAGCTCAAAAGCCCCGTTTTCGCCGCCGCAAATGAAGGTCAAGGTCCCCGCCGCAGCCCCCGCAGTTCCGCCAGAAACGGGTGCATCAACAAAACTCAGCCCCTTTTCGGCTGCTGATTTAGCCACTTGCTGCGCACTTTGGGCATCGATGGTTGAGCAATCTATCAATAAGGTGCCGTCAGCAACGACATCAATCAGCCCTTTGTTGTTATCATCACCAAGGTAAAGCGAACGCACATGCTTACCAGCCGGCAGCATAGTGATCACCACATCTGCCCCTGCAGCTGCGCCACAAGCACTACTTGATGAAAGCGCGCCTAAGTCTGTCAGAGACTTCATCGCTTGTGGTACAAGATCAAACACCCGTACCGTTAATCCAGCGTTAACCAAATTGGCAGCCATTGGGGCGCCCATATGCCCTAAGCCGATAAATGCAACACTTGTCATCTCATGCTCCTTCATTCTGAATGCGGTTATTTACATAGTTTCTAGAGGGTGATGTTGCTCTTTCCAAGGTGATGTGAGCATCTGCTCAATCAAGTTTTCAGGCACTTCTTCAACGCTTGCATAGCGCCAATGTGGCGTTCTGTCTTTATCAATCAGTAACGCCCTAACGCCTTCAGAAAAATCACCAACGGCGCAGCAATTCACGCTCAGACCAAGCTCAAACTTAAACACATCAACCAAACTTAACTCTGTGCCTAATTTGGCTTGTCGATAAATAAGGTGCCAACTAATAGGACTACCAGATAGAAAAGTCTTCATCGGACGAGCTAACCAGCTCTCACTAAAATCACTTATTTGCACGCGTCTAACAATCTCATTTAACGAGCCTGTCATCAGCTCTGAGATCTCCTCTTGCTGTGATGCTAAGTGAGAGTCTGGCATATCAATCATCACTTTTAGCTCTAACTGATCAAGTTCATGTGAGAGCAGTCCATGATTAGCATTAGCATCATCACTCCATGATAGTGTCGCCAAATGATCTAACATCGGCTCCTTATCATCACTATTAAGATAATGGTTACCAATCCCAACAAATCTCGCATCACCGGCGTTCATGTTGTAGGCCGTTAAGCCAAGGAACAAGCCAGTATCGCCAGGCATACGATTTAAAAAATAGCTACCGCCAACATCAGGATAAAGTCCAATGGTGACCTCAGGCATCGCGATACGAGAATACTCTGTTAAGATCCTATGGCTCGCGCCTGCCATCAAGCCAAGACCGCCACCCATTACAATGCCATCACCCCATACCATCACGGGTTTACCAAAACTGTGCAGCAGGTAATCGAGACGATACTCGTTTTCAAAAAACTCAACGGCGTCCGAGGTTAACTCGCCAGGTGTCTTGACCGAAGCATGATAGATGGCGCGAACATCACCGCCAGCACAGAAGGCTTTTTCACCAGCACCATCAAGCATAATCAGTGCGATGTCATTGTCACTCTTCCATGCTGTTAGCTGCGCCGTCATCGCGTGCACCATCTCAAGATTAAGCGAATTAAGCGCCTTCTCAACATTGAGCGTCACCACACCTATCTGTTTACCGGATACAGTACCTAAGGTCTGAAATACAACACTGTTACTGCTCGCAACGGGCTTATCTGTTTGAATCGTCATTGAACATCCATCCTGTTAACAATCAGCTATTTATGCGTTTTTCCACTTAGCACTGCGTTTATCCAGAAAAGCGTTCACTCCTTCGGTTTGATCTTCGGTATCAAATAGATCCACAAACATCTCACGCTCTAGAGGTAAAGCTTTCGATCTTGGCATGATTCGCCCGGCCTGGATAAGTTGCTTACACACAGCAACACTGCTCGGGCTTTGCTTGGCAACTTTTTCTGCCAACGCAATCGCAGCGTCAAGTGACTGACCCGTCTCAACGACCTCTTCAACTAATCCTAAGGTTTCAGCCTTTTCAGCTTTGAGTCGCTCCCCACATAAGATCATCCGTTTTGCCCAACCTTCTCCCACCAATGCCGTAAGGTTTTGTGTTCCTCCAGCACAAGGTAGCAGGCCAACAGAAGCTTCAGGCAGTGCCATCACAGCTTGCGCTTCTGCAATGCGAATGTCACACGCTAAGGCGACCTCTAAGCCGCCTCCCATGGCGTAGCCATTAATTGCTGCTATCGAAACACCGCGAAATTCACTCAGTGCCTCGAATGCTTCACCGAAGCATTTAGCCATTGAAGCCGCAACCCCTTTATCACCGTCGGCAAAAAGCTTAAGGTCTGCACCCGCAGAGAAAAACTTGTCTCCTTCACCAGTGATCACTAAGGCATAAATATCTTTATTATCATTAAGCTCAAGTACCTTAGTTTTCAGTGCTTGCAAGCTTTCATCTGTCCAGGTATTCGCAGGCGGATTACTCATAGTCAGTATTGCGGTGTGGCCTTCAATACGTTCAATTATTCCAGTCATCAATTCGTTCCTTGTAAACCAGTAAACAAAGCGCTAATCCTTAGATTAGAGAATCGCTCCCACGTCTTCATTCAATAAGCGGCGGGCGATGATCAAGCGCATGATCTCATTGGTGCCCTCTAAAATCTGGTGCACTCGCACATCACGTACGTGGCGCTCTAACGGGTACTCACGAATATAACCATAACCGCCATGAAGCTGCAGCGCCGCATCACATACCTGAAACCCGACATCGGTCGCAAAACGTTTTGCCATAGCACAATAGGCGGTCGCCTCAGGATCTTGCTCATCAAGTTTAAATGCCGCTAGGCGAACCAACTGCCTTGCAGCCACTAACTCGGTCGCCATATCGGCTAACTTAAACTGCAGTGCTTGAAACGCCGCAATTGGCTTACCAAACTGCTTACGCTCTGTCATATATTGTGTGGCACGTTCAAGGGCGGCTTGAGCGGTTCCGATAGAGCAAGTTGCAATGTTAATGCGGCCACCATCGAGCCCCTTCATGGCAAAAGTAAAACCTTGCCCCTCTTCACCGAGCAAGTTAGCAACGGGCACACGCACCTCTGTAAAGGTGATTTCACGTGTTGGCTGGGCATTCCACCCCATCTTATCTTCCGCCTTACCATAGGTGACACCTTTTGCATCAGCGGGAACCGCAATGGCAGAGATCCCCTTAGGCCCCTCTTCGCCCGTGCGACACATCACCACCAACAACTCAGTGGCACCAGCACCAGAGATAAACATCTTGGCACCAGAGATAACATACTCATCGCCCTCTCTTACTGCTTTGGTTTTAAGCGAGGCCGCATCACTGCCCGCGCCCGCTTCCGTTAAGCAGTAAGACGCTAGCATCTGCCCTGTTGTTAGGGGCTCTGACCATTCACTTCTCAGCGATTCCGAACCAAAACTGGTGACCATCCAGGTGGCCATGTTATGGATCGTCAACATCGCAGTGGTGGCGGTACAGCCCATGGAAAGCTGCTCAAAAATAATCGATGAATCGAGACGACTCAGCCCCATTCCACCTTCACTTTCAGGCGAATAGAGAGAACAGAAACCTAACCCTCCTGCTCGTTGAATTACCTCTTTGGGAAAATAATGCTCTTCATCCCATTTAGCGGCAAACGGGGCTAACTCTTCGCGGCAAAACTGCTGAGCTAAATCGGCAAACTGACGCTGGTCTTCATTCAGATTAAAATCCATCTGAGATCTCCTTTGACACGATATTGGCCATCTTGTTAGAGATTGATGCCCGTTTTTTATTTTGTGTCGAGTGTGAATAAGGTAAGTGTGTTCTATCTATTCAGGCTATTTAACCGCACGAATCACCTGCACGATTAAACAGACTGTTTATTTGTCTTTAAAGCTTATTTCAAGTCTATGGTCATATTAGGTGCAGCGTGCTCAACATCGGATATTTGAGATTCAAACCAGCGAGCTGTAATGGTCTTGGTTTCCGTATAGAAACGCACTGCTTGCTTACCGTAAGCATGTTGATCGCCATAGAAGCTACCTTTCCAACCAGTGAAGGAGAAAAATGGCAACGGCACAGGAATAGGCACATTGATCCCCACCTGACCCACTTCGATTTCATGTTGATACTTACGCGCAACGGCGCCACTGGCTGTGAAAATAGAAGTCCCATTTCCGTATGGGCTGTTATTGACCACTTCAATCGCTTCTTCCAAGGTGTCGGCTTCCATACAACAAAGCACAGGTCCGAAAATCTCCTCTTTATAGATGCTCATCTCAGTTGTGACCTTCGTAAACATGGTTGGTCCAACCCAGTTGCCAGACTCATAGCCCGGTACGGTAAAGCCTGAGCCGTCGAGTACACACTCAGCGCCTTCCGCTTTTCCTTGCTCAATGAGTGACAAAACACGTGCTTTCGCTGCTGGGCTAATCACAGGGCCATAGCCTGCCTCTTTATCATCCCAAAGGCCTGGCTTCACTTTCGCAATCGCGTCTCTAAGCTCTGGGATCCACTCTTTAGCCGCACCGACAAAAATCGCCACCGACAGCGCCATACAGCGTTGACCCGCCGCGCCAACAGAAGCCCCAACCAAATTATTGATCACTTGCTGCTTATTAGAATCAGGCATGATGACACAGTGATTTTTAGCACCGGCAAACGCCTGCACTCGCTTTAAGTTATCGGTACCGGTTTTATAAATATATTGACCAACACCAACAGAGCCGACAAAAGAGATCGCTTTGATATCTTTATGGTTAAGCAACACATCCACAGCAACCTTGTCACCGTGGACAAGCTGAAGTACGCCTTTAGGTGCACCGGCTTCTTCAAACAGTTCCACCAGACGTTGTGGCGTCATAGGATCTTGCTCTGAAGGCTTAAGTACAAAGGTGTTACCGCAGGCAATTGACAACGGGAACATCCACAATGGGATCATCGCAGGAAAATTAAACGGGGTGATCCCCGCACACACGCCAAGGGGCTGTGTGTAACTGTAGGTATCGATGCTGCGAGCTACGTTTTCAACGGTTTCACCCATCATCAAGGTCGCAATATTACAAGCGTGTTCAGCGACTTCAATACCGCGCCACACATCGCCTTTTGCATCATCAAACGTCTTGCCTGTCTCTTGCGCCAGAATCGTTGCAAGCTCATCATGGTGCGCCTTAAGCAGATGTTGATACTTAAACATCACACGGGCACGTTCAGATACAGGCACCTCTTTCCAACTTTTAAACGCCTGCTTAGCACTGGCTACCGCGGTTTCAACCTCTGAAACTGTTGCGGCATTGACCACAGCAATGGCTTGGTTATTCGCCGGATTGGTCACCGAAATTTTCTGCTGTCCCTGGCCTTCAATAAACTGACCATCGATATAGTGCTTCACCTGAGTTGTCATATTGCTTCCCATTAAACTTGTAGGTACTGAAGTTAAGATACAATTGAATTATGTGTTTATTGCTTACTTAGCTCAGCTATCTTGTTGTTTGTTATGCCAGTATTAAATGAACTCTGGCTAAAATTTTCCCTAAACCTGACAAGCCTAATTGAGATAATGTTGACAACTAGGCGTAGATACTGTGAAACAAAAAGGGCTTAACAATATTGTTAAGCCCTTCTTTATAAATATTAAATCTCTATCGCCATTGCAGTTGCTTCACCACCACCGATACACAGTGACGCCACACCACGCTTTAGACCGCGCGCATGAAGTGCATGGATTAACGTCACCAATAAACGGGCGCCTGAACACCCTATCGGATGACCAATGGCGCACGCACCACCGTTAACATTTACTTTATCCGCATCAAGAGAAAGCTCAGAAATAGCCAACATGGTCACCATGGCAAAGGCTTCATTGATCTCAAACAGATCGACGTCATCCTTACTCCAGTTCACTTTTTCAAACAGTTTTTTCATCGCGCCAACCGGCGCGGTAGTGAACATTTCAGGCTCCTGAGCGTGAGTCGTATGGCCTTTAATCGTGGCTAAAATAGGCAAACCAAGTACGTTAGCCTGCTGAGCCGTCATTAACATCAGGGCTGCTGCACCGTCAGAGATAGAACTAGAGTTCGCCGCTGTAATGGTGCCATCTTTAGTAAAGGCTGGGCGTAGTGTTGGGATCTTATCCGGACGTGCATTACCAGGTTGCTCATCAACCTCAACCAGCGTATCGCCTCGGCGACTTTCAACCGTCACGGGTGAGATCTCATTATCAAATGCACCGATTTCAATCGCCTTATTGGCTTTTTCAAGCGAGCTCAAAGAGAAAGCATCCATCTGTTCGCGGGTCAGTTTAAAATCATCAGCCGTCTTTTGAGCGAATGTGCCCATCGCGCCACCAGTGTAGGCATCTTCAAGCCCATCGAGGAACATATGGTCCATCACTTTTCCGTGACCCATCCGCATTCCGCCGCGTGCTTTATCTAATAAATAAGGTGCCTGACTCATGCTCTCCATTCCACCCGCGATAACGATGTCAGCGCTGCCAGCTTTAATCAGATCATGGGCTAACATGACGGTTTTCATGCCTGAGCCACAAACTTTATTCACTGTCGTCGCACCAACAGAAAGAGGCAAACCTGCGCCTAATGTCGCTTGACGAGCTGGCGCCTGACCCACACCCGCCGGAAGTACACAACCCATCAATACTTCGTCTACTGCATCGGCAGAAACACCAGTTTGTGCCATCAAACCTTTAATGGCAGTTGCAGCTAATTTAGGAGAGGGAACAGTCGACAAGGCGCCCTGAAAGCCTCCCATAGGCGTTCTTTTAGCGGCTACAATCACGATCTCTTGGCTTAATTGCTCTGTACTCATTTTCCACTCCGTCTTTGTTATCTTATTTCAGCAAAACCTTAGTTTTCGCTTAAAATATTAAGTTGTCATATCACTTAAGTATTAACATACCATCACCATGACGTTTACGCTAACGTAAAGCAAGCGACATAACGCAAACATCTACCAAAGTATTAGCCTACAGTTGTCACTCAAAATTTACAGCGTTAGAGGAGTAAATAGATGAAAAAAGCGCCTAGATAGGCGCTTTGAAGTGTTATTGAATCATTTTTATTGCGGCATGACTGTTTAACGATAGATTTTAATCGCGCCAACCGTGCTGTCACAGTTCTGGTTAATGGCTCGTATTTTTAGCCCGTAATTTGTCACATTTCGACCTGTATCAGGGATGTCACTGTCGATATACGTTTACAGTCATAGAGTGCTGTATTTACAACTGACTTGGTGTTATCGGCTTTTTGATGTCCCTAACCATAGCGACTAGCTTTCGCTAATACCGATCATATCATCGAGATTGTATGGCGTTAGCTGATAAACGTAGTAGTTAAGCCAATTACTGACCAGCAAACTACCGTGACCGTGCCAGCGCGCGACCGCCTCACACTCAGGGTTATCATCTCTAAAGTAATTCAGTGGTACATCAGGCTCAAGACCTTGCTCGAGATCTCGGAAATACTCATCTTTGAGCGTCATCTTTTGATATTCTGGATGACCCATTACAAACAAGTTACGATTATTGGTGCTCAATACCATATAGGCACCAGCGGTATCGGATTGGGTGAGAACTTCGAGTGACGGGTGCGCTTTCAGCTCATCCACATCCATCTCAGCAAAACGTGAGTGAGGGGCAAGAAATTCATCATCAAAACCTCTTAGCAGAGGAAAGTGTTGACTGGTACGGCTATGAACAAACACGCCTGAACGCTTCTTGTTTAATAATTTTCTGTTTAAACCGTATAAGTGGAATAGAGCCGCATGGGCAGCCCAACACAAAAATAGCACCGAGGTGACATGTTGCTGTGACCAATCGATAATATCGCGAATGTTGTCCCAGTAACTGACATCTTCAAATTCAACCTGCCCTAACGGGGCACCTGTGATAATCAAGCCATCATAATTTTTTTGTCGTACAGCCTCAAAATCACGATAGAAGTTATTCATGTGGTCGATAGAAGTATGCTTTGACTCCTTATCATGGATCCTGAGCAGATCCACATCCACTTGCAGCGGCGTATTTCCCAACAGTCTGAGTAACTGGGTTTCCGTTTCAATTTTATTCGGCATCAAATTCAAGATAAGCACTTTCATTGGGCGAATATCTTGATTAGCCGCCCGAGTTTCGGACATAACGAAAATATTTTCAGATTCTAAAATCTCTGCTGCTGGCAGATCATCGGGAATTTTAACCGGCATACCGCGCCTCTTCCTTGTAAATGAATTAACTCTTAACGAATTAACCCCATCAATCTAAGTTCAAGGCGCGTTTTAACATTGAAGCGTTAATTAACGACCGACCTTCTGAACCAAAACCGACATAGGCTCACTCGACTCTAAATCTATCTTGTATGCTTGCGTGTTGATAAACATCAATTGGCCATTCAGGCTAATGCGAGCACCGACGGCATACGTGTGCCCTTTTTCAAATTGATCACGATTAATGATAAATTGAAACGGTGCAGGCGTAGTAACATCGCCTCTCTCTATTTCAGCAATCACGACCGCAGGGGCATCCATTAAAGACACGTCTTTGACCTGCACTGTCAACATCGCTTCTGGTGGCAGAGCCATGCGCTCTTTAAACCAAACCTCTCCTTGGATCTCAACTCCAGCATTTGGGGTTGCACAACCAGATAACACGCCAACCGAAATAAGCCCAACTGCCATCATTAAAGGTGAAACTGACTTTAACCACTTTTTCATACATTATTACTCCCAATCATACATCAAGATGTCTAGATGTCTATATGTCTACGTTTTAAAATTCAATATAAATGTTAGCTTGATCTATAAAGCTATTTAACTTGCGTAGTTTACTCCGCACTTACTGCGCTTGCACCTTGTCCTTATTAAGATATCTCCCTATCATAAGCTACCCTTTACAAGTCGAATAGCCTAATGACACAAGCCACAGCCATTATCGTGGGTGCCAACTCACTTCTGAGTCGTGAGATAGCAAAACAACTCTCAGAACAAGGTGTTGAACTTGCACTGCTTGCACAAGATCCTGACTCACTCAAGAACTTCTGTGACAGTTTGCCAAACCCGGTACACCTGTTTCCGTTAAATATTTCAGAGCCTTCAGCAATCATCTCAACCATTGAAAGCGTGTGGCAATCCATCGGCGGTGCTCACCTAGTCTTGGTTAATACTGGACAGAACAGCTATAACTCAGCGCTTCCATGGTTACCAGAACAAGATATCATCACGGTTAATGTCCAAGGCTTTGCTGCTATCTGCAATACCAGCTTTCGCTTGTTCAAAGAGCAAGGTTATGGCCAACTTGCTGCCATCAACTCCATCGCAGGTCTACGCGGCGGTCCAAGCGTGGCCTACCACGCTTCTAAAGCGTTCGCGAGCAACTACCTTGACGGCCTGAGTATGCATGCTCAACGATTAAAGCTGCCAATCACTATCACTGATCTGCAGTTAGGTTTACTTGATAAAGCTGCCATGCAGAAAAGTAGAATATGGTTGTCACCGCCAAGTGAGGTTGCCCGTCAAATTATTAAAGCGATGAAAGCAGGTAAACGCCGAGTTTACGTCACTAAGCGTTGGCGTCTGGTGGCTTGGTTAACGAAACTATTACCGGAATTTGTTTATAACACACGTCACTGGCGCACTAAGGCTGAACGTCTGGCTGCAAAAGCCGAAGGGAAGAAGTAGCGACGAGTTTCAAAAAGACTAAAACTAAAAAGGAGCCTTCGGCTCCTTTTTAGTTAACGAATGACTATTAATACCAATCAGTATAAAGATTTGATCGCTCAGCGAGAGTTTAGCGGTCCTGAG
>OJDH01000154.1_pt1 | contig 53150 bp, 51 predicted proteins | sample 1592761 | NCBI WGS metagenome assembly OJDH01 (sample SAMN05416855, study PRJEB24817) | seawater metagenome | isolation source: Sea water | place: Canada:Atlantic | collected 2013-11
CGAGATCTACACTATCCTCTTCGTCGGCAGCGTCAGATGTGTATAAGAGACAGACGTGATGCAGATTTGTCGATATTGATCTGACTGTTGAGGTCAAGTCCGTAAGGCAAAGACATTTCATAAAGCAACAGATATTGAGCTGCGAGATCACGTTCTTCAGGCAGCTTGTACCAAGTCTCGTCATCACCATGCATTGACTTGTTCAAGCGCTTAAGGATGTCAGTCACAGAGTTTACATGAATGACCTCTGGCTTAGCCCGCAACCAATTCGCGAAATCTTCCAGATGTGCCAGATAAACCGGGCTTGAAACACCACCAGAATCTTCTGCATTGATTGAAAATTCTACCTGATAAACACCGGTCAAGTTATCCCGAGTAAAATCACTATCTACACGGAAAGGAACCGACGTATCAAAGTATTCAATGAAACGGTCATCAAGCTCAATTTTTGAAATGAATGATGATGTGCCAACAACAATGACCCCCATGACAAGCAATAGTTTGGTTCTGTGTCCAATCACAAACTCACCAAGACGTTCCATCGCAGAAGATTTATTACCAGAAACTGCTTTAACTTTTACTGGCATTATCGAAATAAAGGCTGGCAGGAAGGCAATGGAGAAGACCCATGCAGCAATAACACCAACAGCTGCAATGTTGCCAAGATCATGGAATGGCGGTGCTTCAGAGAAATTCAGGCTCAAGAAACCAATGACTGTCGTCAAAGATGTCAGGAACACAGGCTGCATGTTTACACGCATACTCTCAATGATTGCGTCACGTTTTTCTTTACCATGGCGCATTTCATGGAACATCGTCACCAAGATATGCACACAATCCGCAATCGCAATGGTCAGAATAATAGTCGGAGCCATTGCTGAGGGCGGCGTTAATTTCACACCCATATAACCAGCAGTACCCATTGCTACCATGACCGAGAAGATCGTCACCAACAGTGTCGCAATCGTGCCGGTAAAAGAACGAAGGAAGACAACAAGGAAGATGATGATCACCAAGAACATGAGCGGTGTAAGGGTGCTCATGTCCGCCATAGAAGCGGTTGGGAACGCATTACTCAGTGGTGCAAGCCCCGTTATAGCAACCTCTAACTCAGGGTTTGCGGCTTCGATTGTAGCGGCCAAGTTTTCAGCGAAACTTACGGCTTCATTCAAAGCAACTGCATCATCCGGGGGAAGCTGAAGGGTAACTTGAACACCTGTCGTCGTGCTATCGCCAGAAATAATTCGATTGGCAAGTGCAGGCTCATTAAGAGCTATCTGCTCTATTCGATCCAACCCAATCTGGCTAAGCCCACCGGTTTCTTCCACAAGATCCGCAACCGTCAAATCATCTCCGACAGCTTCTGTGTGTTGGAAATTGGTGATGGAATCAACCCGAATAGAATAGGGGATCTGCCAGGATTCTTCAGTTACATCCTGAACAACCTGAAGCCACTGTGGCGTAAATATTTTGCCATTATTAGGCTTAAGAACAAATAGAATATTATCTGTTTTGGTGTAGATATCCTGCAAGCCCTCAAAGGCATTTAACTGCGGATTATCATCCCCAAAGAAGACACGGTAATCACTTGTAAAAGAAAGAAAGCGTCCACCTGATGCAACACCAAGTGTCGCGAGTATGGTCACCAGGAGAACAAGCCAACGCCAGCGTATTATGCCTTTTGCATAACTCACTGATAGGCGGTCCATGAAATTACTCATTACCTCAGCTCCGAAAAAATTCCGTCAATTTCAATGCCAGGCTCTGAGCCCGAAACGCTTTAAAACCGGACAAACCCTGAAGATTTGCTTTTAATTCCGGAGTTTTTTGCGTTATTACCATACTTGCTATAAGGTAATACACTGAAGTAAACTATCCGGTGTAGTTTACTTATTTACAATTCAATGTAAACTACACGGTGTAGTTTTTTTGGAGTTTATATTGACAAAAGATAACTGTATCCTCGGCGCACTGGGGCGTAGAGCTGAAAAAAAGAAAAGCAAATCTGGTCAAGACTCCGGTGTAAAACACTCGGGTTGGGACAAGGATAAGTGCCTTTTTGCTACGCTTGGTCAGAAATTAACCAGGTCAGAGCAGAAGCGAAACGACATCCGTGACGCCGCTATTGAGATCTTTATGACCCAGGGATTTGAAACCGCAAGCATGGATCAAATCGCGGCACTGGCTGGGGTGTCCAAACGTACTGTTTATAGTCATTACGGGTCAAAAGAAGAACTCTTTACTCAAATCATGAGCAGCATTTGCGAAGTCAAACGTGAAGAACTCGATGTCAAACCCGATCACAACCTTCCCATCCGTGAATGCCTGACCAAGCTCGGGAATACCTTTCTTGACATGCTGCACTACCACGGCAGTATTTCCCTCTTTCGCATTCTGATTTCCCAGGCCGAGAACGATCCCTCACACGGCGTTGCTTTTATGAACGAGGGACCTAAAGTCTCCCGAGAACTTTTGGCAGCTTATCTCGAGGAAAAGATTACTGCAGGAGAAATCGACGTCGCCGACCCCCACGAAGCCGCGCAAAGTTTTTATGCGACCCTCTTTGGAGCCCGTTATCTGAATTGTTTGGTAACAGCAGCTCCACCGCCTTCACACGAAGAAATTGCCGTACTTGTGGATGATACTGTCGATCGTTTCATCTATGGCCTTAAAATGAAAAGCTAAAAGCCGCTAAATCAGATATCTATCTTCCGCAAGAAGGCGATAAGGTCGAGATTTTTGTGAGTATCAATGATGCTGGCTTGCTCCCTAGCGGACGCATGGAAACCTGCTGCTCCGTATCCTCAAACAGATAACTCTCTCCGCTTTCAATTTGCACTTCCCCTTGATCACCAGACAGCACAATCGCTACGGATGTGTCAGGAACATGCAAGAAATAAATGTCTGCAGCCGACAGAATTAGCGGCACCTCATTTTCAAGCGCAAAAACGACAACACTCGCTTGAGCAAAGCGTCGATCTACCATCACATTAAAATCGGTAATCGGACCATCGTATAATCGCGCAACGACATCTGCTTCCCCCGAAAAAGTGACCGATTGCAATGGTGCATCCAAACTCAAGTCACCTTGACCAGAAACTTCCAACACCATTCCCTTACCCTGCAGTATCGTCAAGTTTCTGTCGATGTTGGGAAAGTGGGAAAAAGCACCGTCTTCGCTCACAGAAGCGATACTGATACGCCATAAAAACGGACTGTCTTTAACAGTTGGATCATGAGGTGAAACCGCTAGCTCCACCGTCGTTCCTAATCCATTTTTCCATGGCATGGACTTATAATCACTTTGTTTAAGATGCTTGTTCATATCGACCTTCGCGAGATTGCATGCTGGATAAGCCCTCTTAAAGTTAAGGGCCTTTAGAATTAAGACTGTGGAGGCAAACCTTAATTATCTGACTCGTATCGATAGCGAAAGTCGCAATGACTTGCCCCCTGCATAATGGTTTGGCTGCGGTCCAAATGTATTTTGGGGTCATAACCAGTACAAAATGTACCGTCTCGACCACAGGATAGAATATGGCCAATATCGCCTATACCCATCTCGCGATACATTTCTGCAAAACGGCAACGAGTGACATTGTAATCCACATTTTTATCATTTTCTGTGAGTATCTCTACTTCAAGAGCACCATCGTCCATCCATTGGGGCAGCAAGGCATGAAAACTCATCAGCGATGTGGTTTCCGCCTGTGCCTCGGCATAAGCTTTACCGTGAGCAATGGCGTTTTTTACAATGGCGGCTTCCAGAATTGATTTGGCCCGCTCGGTGCCAAGTTCCGCTGCCATTTCCTCGTATATCGGCTTGACGATATTTGCCTCTATCCGGCGCTGTTCAAGGATCGGAAGGTCAGTTTTACTCATATTAGGGGCCTATTTATTCTAACTGGATTACTCACATCCCATCTCAATATTATTTTCAAAGAAATGATATCATCAGAGACATATACAGAGAGAAAACCAGCATCACCACCCGTAACATCAAATAAGGGCCGCCTAAGCGATCCTTTTTAATTTCATCTTTTTCAGAACAAAGACATAAAGCGATGTCGAAGATAATGCCCTGGGTCAGTCGCTGTTCAAGGAAATAGATCATTCTACTGGTTTGACGGCCAAGTATGCGCGGAAAGAAGGGAAGCTTAAAAACACAAAAATTCACGACTAACAGGTATAACGAATTCAGTTCACTAGGTTGATGACATTATATTGTCTTAGTTCCTTGTCACTAAGCCAATCAATATCGGTATGTAAAGTCTCAGTACTTGGAAAGAGTACCTGCATAGATACACCCATAATTTGTACATAATTTGCTTTAAGGGCCATTGATCGGGCAGTTGCCGTTTCGGCCAGTATGGTGATAATTCTGAGCTTATCATCTATGTTCATATCATCATCTAGCAACACCTCCTTTAGCTCATCAATATACTCATCACTAAATGCCATTGAACCATTATGAACCCCTAAGCGGCCAGCAGGATGTTTGGAGCGTATAACGCCCCCAATGAAAGCAAGCACACAGGCACTCGCACAGTCACTTTTTGCAGGAATGTGGGTTGCAAGACCATAATTGCGAAAAGTTTTACCTACCAACAATCCCTCAACACTGACGCCACCGGGGGATTCCAACCACGCCGTATGTGGCTTTTGTCTAGCTTTACGTAAGTATTTTTTGAGCTTAGCGCTGTCGCCGACTTCGAAATCCCCCGAAGCATAGAGCACTCCGTCATTGCTCTTGCGCATAAAAAAATCCAAGGCTAACACAGGAGATGTTACAGAAGTAACCAGTCCAAAAGTCAAAAGAAAGCCAATCAGGAAGCGACCCATGAACTTCCTTTCAGGCAGTATTCTGTCATCTCGCTTTCTTCTTCTCCGTTAATAACAACTAGCTCACGAACCTTTTTACACTCATTGCCTTCGATGCTGTAAGCTTCTCCGACAACTTCAGCCGCACCGCTTATGCTCGCATCATCTTCACTATTCCAGTTGATCTTATCCCCTTCGGGATCTTCCAACGCTTCTTTAGCAGCAAGACTGGCCTTGGCTTTCTCCCCTTCATCAAGAGACTTACCGATTTCGCTGCCTATTATCGCGCCAACAGCCCCACCAATGATCATCCCTGCAACCTCTCCACCGCCATCACCAAAAAGAGAGCCAACGGCGACACCGACCACTGTGCCGACAATAACTCCGGTATCTTGATTTGATGCGCATCCTGTCGTGAAAAGTGAAAAAATGACAATAAAAACAGAAGTGTATTTTCTCATATCGCCCCCAAATTTAAATATTCCCCAGCTACATACTCTTTATACACTCCACACTCGTCAATTCATTTTATCGCAATAAGAGTAATTTAATACACTCAGCAACCATAGAAAAAGGCCGCCGAAGCGACCCTTTTATTGGCGTTCTAATCACAAATAATGCTAGTCGATATCGAAAGTAATGCCCTGTGCCAGTGGCAATTCACGGGAATAGTTGACGGTATTGGTTTGGCGACGCATGTAAGCTTTCCAAGCATCAGAGCCACTTTCACGCCCGCCACCCGTTTCCTTTTCACCACCGAAAGCACCACCGATTTCTGCGCCACTTGGGCCGATGTTTACATTGGCAATACCACAGTCGGATCCAACGTCTGAGAGGAACTGTTCAGCTTCACGGACGTCAGTGGTAAAAACACAAGACGACAGTCCTTGCGGAACATCATTTTGCATCTCAATCGCCGCATCAAAATCTTCGTACTTCATAGCATAGAGGATCGGGGCAAAAGTTTCTGTTTTAACAACTTCGCTTTGCTCTGACATTTCAACGACTGCTGGGCGCACATAATAGCCGCCAGGGAAATCATCCGCCAATTCACGATCACCACCGTGGACTTTGCCACCAGCAGCTTTAGCTGCCGCCAAGGCACTTTGCATGTTATCAAACGAGCCTTGATCGACCAAAGGACCGACCAGCGTCCCCTGGACAAGCGGATTTCCCACTTGAACGGCAGCGTAGGCTGAAATCACCCGAGGCAGAAGCGCGTCATAGATATCTTTGTGCACCATCAGACGGCGCAAGGAAGTGCAGCGTTGTCCCGCAGTTCCCACAGCCGAGAAGAGAATGGCACGAACAGCCATATCCAGATCAGCGGTTGGCGATACGATCATCGCGTTATTACCACCGAGTTCTAGGATAGAACGGCCAAAACGTGCAGCGACCTTTGGCCCGACCTGACGGCCCATGGCGGTAGATCCAGTAGCGGATACTATCGGCACATCTTCGTTGCTCACCATGGCATCACCGACATCACGACCACCGATAAGCACATGATGCAGGCCTTTAGGCGCGTCATCGCCAAAGCGGGCAAGAGCTTTCTCAAAAATTTTCTGACAGGCAAGAGCCGTAAGAGGTGTTTTCTCGGATGGTTTCCAGATAACGGAATTACCACAAACCAGCGCAAGTGCGGTGTTCCATGACCAAACCGCAACCGGGAAGTTGAATGCAGAGATCACCCCACAAACCCCGACGGGGTGCCAAGTTTCACGCATGTGATGTCCTAGGCGTTCAGAGGCAATGGTTAGACCGTAGAGTTGACGAGACAGGCCAACTGCGAAATCACAGATGTCGATCATCTCCTGAACTTCACCCAAACCTTCTTCGTAAATCTTTCCGCATTCGAGGGTAACCAAACGACCGAGGTCTTCTTTGGCGGCACGAAGCTCTTCACCAAGCAACCGAACAAGCTCGCCACGGCGGGGGGCTGGCACAGATTTCCAGCTTTTATAAGCAGTCTTTGCCGACGTAATGACGCCATCTACATCAGCTGCAGAAATCTCCTGCACGGTCGCAATCTCGGTCCCGTCGATTGGCGAAGTAACGTTGAGAGAGCCACCGGTTATTTCAGCCGAAGTCAATCCAAGTCGTTCTAAAATTTCTGAATAACTCATGCGCATTTCCTTATGGTACCGATAGGTACAGGTCTAGTATTTCAAATCCGCTGAAGTGGTATCTCTCTTTTTAAAACCCGAAAATTCGAGTTTTCTTAAGGATACGCAACCCACACGAATAAAATTGTATATTTTCTACAATTTTACTTTAAGGGGTGTTTTCCTAACAACAAAGAAAGAAATAATTGCAACATCATAACAAATACTCATGATGCACTTAGGTGGATCATCCCCCCTCACCCTAAGGGTTGCAAAATATTAAATTGAAAATCAGTCAATTTTACAACGCGATGCATACGGGAAAATCAATTTATTATTGGCTTATAAGTTGAAATACTTATGGATAATAATACTTAAACGTGACACGATTAGAGCAATAACTCACTAGACAACTCAGGTATAAACAACTCTATGCGTCACCGTTACAGTAGTTTCCCCATAACTCTTTTGAGGATTTCCAGTAAAATATGGCATATGAAAAACTAGATAATAATAGAGGTAATATGTCTCAAAAACACAAGAGACGTATGTTCTCCGCCCCTCTTAATTATGATTTAAATACACCACCTGTTTTAAATCCGCCCCGCGTAGAGTGTTATCTGGATAAAGAGACTTTCATTCGCCATATGGTTTACATCGGCACCCTTCATCATGATCAACTCGTCTTACAGGTGTTTGATATTTGGTCGCAAATTCCTGATCTTGAAAAGTACGACAATATTATCGATATGAGGTTTCACAACGGTGATGTTGGATGGCATACGGTCAAAGAAATTGGCAAACAGTGGAACCTTCGCTTTGAAGGGCGGCGACCCAACAAACGTACTGCCTTTGTCTCTAATCACACGACTTTTACCATTCTTATCAAGGCGATACAGGCTTTCGCGCCAGAGCACACCTTTCAAGTGTTCCCAAGCGAACAGAAAGCTCTGGCCTGGCTCCAGAATAAAACCTGATACAGGTCTTCACGCAGAAAGTCTTGCATCGACATATAGCGTGTTACGGCTCGTCTGCTCCAGATGCGTTTTGACTTTATAAGTCTGATCAATTGCCTCTAATCCCAAAACTATGTTCGGAACACCATCTGCAAGGATGCGGCCTTCTCTGAGCAATATCAGGCGATCACAAAATTGTGCTGCAAGATTAAGATCATGAAGCGCCGCCATAACTATCATGTTCCGCTCTGACATGAATTGGCGAATACTTGAGAGGATCGAAAGTTGGTGATGCAGATCCAATGCCGACGTTGGCTCATCGAGTAAAACCAACGATGGCTCACGCACCAACGTTTGCGCCACAGCCACCATTTGGGCTTGTCCGCCACTTAGCTGGGATAGGCCTCTATTGGCGAGCGCCGTCAAATCCAATGCCGATAGAATTTGCGCGACCCGATCAAGATCATCATTTCTAACGCGCCACCCCGTCGTTTGTTTTAGAGCCAGGAGTACACACTCAAAAACGCTCAAGGCAGCATTGCAGCCAAATGCTTGGGGCATATAGGCAACCTGCTTTGATCGAAAAGATCTGCTGGAACCAGATAACTCCCCCCCTTTAAGCGTGATACTGCCACTGTGGGGACGCACAACCCCCGCAATGGTTTTAAAAAGAGTTGATTTTCCAGAAGCATTGGGACCAATGAGGCCAACGAACTGCCCAGGTTTAATACTTGATATGTCGATATTTTGGAGAACTTTTGTTTTTCCATATCCAACGTTTAGATCTGATATCTTCAAGCTCATGATAATCTCTCTTTTCGGGTGGATAGGATTAAAGAAACAAACACCGGCACACCAATCAGAGCCGTGATAATACCGATAGGGTAGATAACCCCAGGGGTAATCATTTTGCTGATAATTGATGTCAACGACATCACCAACGCCCCGACCAAGGCCGAAAGCGGAATGAAAAAGCGCTGATCTTCGCCCACAAGTAAACGTGCTATATGTGGGCCAACAAGCCCGACAAATCCCACGGCACCAACAAAAGCGACAGCCGTTGCCGCAAGAAAAGAAATCACAATCAACATCTCAATACGAAGCCTAGCAACATCGATACCAAGGCTGATCGCGGTGTCATCCCCCATGCGAAGAGCTGTCAGTTGCCATGTTCTAATAAAGCTGTAAGGCAAGGCAAAACAAAGCAACAAAGATCCAATGCCAATTTTTTCCCAACTCGCCCGAGAAAGAGACCCCATCATCCAAAACACAATTCGAGAAAGTTGATCTTCGGAGGCCATGTACTGCATCATTGCAAGTGCAGCATTGAAGGCAAAAAATATCGCTATACCAAATAGGATCATGGTCTCGGGACCAACACCTTTGATCCGGGTCGCCACAAGAATAAAGGCGCAGGTGATCAGTGCAAAAACAAAGGCGTTAAAAGTAACCAGCAGAGGCCCAACTCCGGGAATGATACTCCACCCAACCACAATTGCTAAAGCCGCGCCAAAACTTGCCGCAGAAGAAATACCTAGCGTAAAAGGTTCTGCCAGAGGGTTGTTCAATACCGTCTGCATCTGAGCGCCAGCCAACGCGAGGATTGCACCGACAAGTAAGGCTGTTACAGCAATTGGTAACCGATAATCCCAGATAATAACTTCGAGTTTGATGCCGTGTGATGTTTTATCTAACAGTGTGTCGAAAACGACGGATAACGGAAAATTACCTGGCCCATTGGTAACATCGATAAAAAAGCTGATCATCATCAGACAGAAAACCACTACCAAAGTTAGGTAGCGGCGATAAATTTGGCGGGTGTAATCAGAACGTAAGGCCTGAACATCTGGAGTATCTGGGATAGCTGAGATATCTGGGCTCGCAGACATAGGTAATCCTTTGGCTGATAGTAAAAAACCCGCGTTCTTGAAGAAGGGCAATATCATCAAGAACGCGGATTTATTTCATGCGTTACTGTGTTGCGGGAAGAGAGCCCCAGAACACACCACTGTAGTCAATCGGTAGAAATTTTTCATGCAATTCGACAAAGGTCGCTTCCGGATCGAGATCGCTGAATTTTTCTGGATAAAACCACTTGGCAAAAGCTTGTAACGCCACGAAATGATAAGGGCTGTTATAAAACTGGTGATAGATAGAATGGAATTGGCCAGACTTAACCGCCTTTAGCTCGCCCCAGCCTTTACGACCAGCCAGTGCAGCAAGGCGTTGCGCCACAAGATCTTCGCTCGCTTCATACCCAAACAGAACCGCCATGGTACCCGGCTGGGCTTCGGCCCAGTTAGCACCCGTTCCAAGGATAATATCGGGATCATCGGTAAAGATGACCTCAGGGTTTACCTTGCCGCTGAAGCCTGGGAATTTACGCGATCCCCAGTTAATACCCCCGGCGAGATCCACAAGACGGCCAAGGTTTGCACCGCCAAAGGTACTGCAACATTTATCAGGGTTATAACCTGCCGCGCGCTCGATAAAGACGATGGGTTTGTCTTCATCCTTGATGGTTTCAACCCGAGAAAATACTGCCATCATATTTTTTTGATAGTAATCGACGAACTCATCCGCGTTATCACGTTCGTCAAAGATACGACCCAAAATTTGTAAGCTTGGTACGGTGTGCTGTGTTGGGCGTTGACGGAAATCCAGGAACACAACAGGAATTCCAGCTTTATCAAGCTTATCAATAATGCCGCTTTCCTGCGCCTTCAAAAGGTTTCCAAGATTGAGAAAAACAACATCCGTATCCAGAGAGATTACAGTTTCAAGACTGTACTCAGCCGCATAAGGGCTGCCTAAATTTTGTATATCATCCACTTCTGGGAAACGCGCTTTGTATTTTCGGTAGGCGTCGGGATCGTATTTGATGAGATCGTCTTTCCAACCAACAACACGTTTGAAAGGATTTTCACGATCCAGCAGGGCGATAGAATAGACCATGCGCCCTTCCCCTAGAACGATTTTCGACGGGTTCTTTTCAACCTCGACAGTACGTCCCGCAATGTCCGTAATGGTGACCTTATCCGCCAGCGCAGCACCTGAAACCATTCCGAGTGTCACTGTCGTCGCCGCAATTGCAGCTAAAGCCTTTAAGCTTTTGATGTTCATTTGCATTCCTCCAACGGGATGAAAGTCCGTATTCAGTTGCTTTGAGTAAATAACCGGCAGTTTTCAGAAGTGTTGGGGCATACCAGTTCAATTGATGATCTGAACACAGTTCGGATAGGAGCCAACAGTGGTCCAGTCTCAATCAATTTATGGATATAACCCCAACTACTGAAGTCTGCTAAATAAAGTCAGTACAAACGCACCACCCCTTATTTTTAGTTTTTCAACCCTTAGCATTCAGTGGGGGCACATTAACGCACTTTAATGAGAATGCAAATGATTCGCACTAATAAACTTTACCTTCCCCCAAAACCTTGAAACATCAACAATAATCTGCACCTATCATTAATTCGATATTGGATATATCTATCAGCTCGACAGATCGATAGTGTGAGTTCAAATATTATTTTCGGATCAGTATGTTATGAAGAATACGAATAAACCTGTTTGGCTCGTAATGGCGCCTGTTGCCTTTACTCTGCTATGGGCTGGAGGCTATGGCATAGCAAAAGTAGGTCTTCAATATGCAGAGCCCATGACCTTACTTTCCTTACGCTTTTCTTCCGTCGTGATTTTACTTATCCCGTTTTACTTATTCTTTAAGCCGGCCTTTCCAAAGCGTTTAAACAACTGGTTACATCTGGTTGTCGTGGGTGTGCTCGTACAAGCCGTTTATTTTGGGTTTTGCTGGTGGGCTTTTAAAACAGGTGTCTCAGCTGGTGTACTGGCTATTTTCATGTCTTTGCAGCCCATACTGATCGCTATTCTGGCCCCTAAGCTGGCACAAGAAAACGTAAGCTGGATGCGATGGTTGGGGTTGTTACTCGGGCTTACAGGTGTACTCATCGTTATCATTGCCAGATCAGATATCGAGCCTCCTACCCTCGTAGGTGTCGGATTTAGTATTATGGGTTTACTGGGCATAACCAGCGGTGTTCTATACGAAAAACGTTTTGGCGGCGGTTATCATCCGATCGTCACGAATATAGTACAATATGCCGCCGGGTTTGCTGTTGTCGCCCCCATCGCCATTACCTTTGAGACCATGGAAATCCAGTGGTCAGGCAAATTTTTCGCAGCTCTTGGTTATCTGGTTATCGGTAATTCTATTTTGGCCATGAGCCTATTGCTCGCGATGATCCGTGCCGGAGAAGTCGCACGCGTATCCTCTTTAATGTTTTTGGTCCCCCCACTCGCGGCTTTGTTTGGATGGTTTTTATTAGGCGAAGAAATGCCTCCCGTAGCTTGGGCTGGAATGGCTGTTGCCGCCCTTGGAGTGTCTATCGCCGCGCGAAACAAAACTCGACGATGATCACTTTGATTTTATGTTTACGTCTTGATATCTGAACCATTTTCAAACTTAGGACTTGGAAATTTGCCGCCGAAACCATTGAAGAAACCGTCTAATCACGAGACGTTCAGCATATTGCACAGGATAATTTATCCAATAATCACACCCGGTATCCACTGACGTATCAAATGGACACATCAATTTACCCGTTTTGACATCTTCTTCAATTAAAGAACGAAAGAGCAGCGCTACACCTTTGCCTGACAAGGCGGCTTGTCGCAAAGCCCCCGTATCGCTGATTTGCTGCGTTATAAGGTTAGAATTGTATTGCCCATTAGCTTCAAGCCATTTCTGCCAATCACTTTCTTCAAACTCATAAAATAGTTGGCACGTTAAAAGCGACGCCACCTCTTTCAAGTCCAGTTTATTCTCTGCATATTTTTCGGTACACACAGGTATAAGATCACCTCGTAAGGCCATCTCAGAATGTATCATCCTGTTACCAGAAATACGACGCCCCCAATTAATGCCAATATCGATGGTGTCACTCTCGAAATCTGGGGGATCATAAGAATGGAACAAGTTCACGTCGATATCTGGGTTTTGCTCAATAAAGTCTAATAATCTGGGCGTAAACCATGCAACGGATAAAAAGGGGGAGATCGAAATATTTAATTTCCCCTTACCAACCTCACTTTCAGTTTGGCTGATTGCCGACTGTATACGTTCAAGACCTTCTGCTATGCCGGAATGAAGCCGTTGACCCACAGAAGTTAATTTACAGCTTCTTGTCGTCCTAGCCATTAAACGACAATTGAGATCCGCTTCAAGTGTTGCGATATTTCGACTGATTGCCGACTGGCTGACATTCAATTCCTCCGCTGCTTTAGAAAAGCTCAAATGACGTCCAGCGGCATCAAAGGCAAGAAGAACGCGCATAGAATATCTGCTCATATATTCCTCAAACTCATTAATTACACAATCATATATATTTGTCTTATTTCGATGATTTTGAAAAGTATTAGTTACAAAACACTGAAAGAGGCAATCACAATGAAACAAACAAAAAGCGCAGCTGAAATTCATAAGGGTGAACAAGCAGTGGTGACCCTGAGTGAAGCCGACGTAAAACGCTTTATGAACCCAAAACGGTTACTCGAAGAACTTCGTGAAGGATTTTGTCAGGTCGCGCGCAATGAAATGCAAGTGCCTGCACGTCCTCAAATCACGACACCGAAAGGTTTCATGCTTTCGATGCCAGCTTGGATTTCTGGGGGGCCTATGATGGTAAAAATGGTTAATGTCTTTGAGGATAACCTTGAAATTAATCTGCCAAATCACCTGGCGACAATCGTTCTCTTTGACGAAAAAACGGGGAATACAATTTGCATAATGGACGGCACATACATTACAGGCGTTCGAACTGCTGCTAGTGCTGTTGTCTCTGTTGAAGTGCTTTCAAGGTCAAACTCCAAGGTCGCTACAATTGTCGGTGCGGGAGTACAAGGACGAGAACATCTCGGGTTGTTACCATTAGTGAGAAATTTTGACAAAATATACATCTCGTCACTGGTACATGAAGATGCTGTACAGCTGGCTGAAACCAGCCCCATTGCAGAATCAGTGAAAGACCTAGAAAGCGCTATCAAAACATCCGATGTAATCTGCCTTGCCAGCCACGCTTACGAACCCGTTATCAAAAGCGAATGGGTTCAACCGGGAACACATGTATCCTCAGTGGGTTATGCACCTCCGCACGGTGAGTTGCCTGTTGGTTTACTTGAGAAAGGTCGCTTGTTTGTCGAAGATTCTTGCGCGTTTGAACCGACACCGATCGGATGTGCCGAGCTGACGGGCATAGACCCGAGCACAGGCATTGTCATCGGGCAAGCCTTGCTTACATCCGACACTCCGCGTCTTAATGATCAGGAAATTACAATCTACAAAGCCATGGGGATTGCAATGGAAGACTTAGTGGCAGCGCGTATTGCCTATCAAGCCGCGATGGCTGAAAATCACCAGACACGAGCCGTTTTTTGAACGCAATATCAAGACAATTTAGGGAAATGGTCGCTTACACCTCAGATATAATACAGTTCACGGCCTATTAAACCAACACAGCTGGATGAAGAGGCCCTGCCTCTGACTATATAAACAAATGTTTTGTAACTCCGGACGTAAAAAGGGTGGCCCAAAAGCCACCCTTTTAAAACTGAAGACGCACTAAAAGTTATTTTTTAATTGCTGCTTGTGCCGCAGCCAATCGGGCGATTGGCACCCGGAACGGTGAGCAAGATACGTAATCCAAACCTACTTTTTGGCAGAATGTAATTGAAGCAGGGTCACCACCGTGTTCGCCACAGATACCCAGTTTGATATCACTGCGGGTTTTACGACCGCGCTCAACAGCAATTTCAACCAGTTCGCCAACACCCTCTTGATCAAGAGAGATGAAAGGGTCCTGTTCGATAATGCCATTGCGTTCGTAAGCACCAAGGAAGTTACCTGCATCATCACGCGACAGACCAAATGTTGTCTGGGTCAAATCGTTGGTTCCGAACGAGAAGAACTCGGCTTCTTCAGCAATATCTGCTGCACGAAGAGCAGCACGTGGAAGCTCGATCATGGTACCGACAAGGTACTTCATTTCAACGCCTTCAGCCGCCATAACTTCTTTTGCAACACGGTCAACCAAGGCTTTTAATATCTCGAGTTCTTTTTTCATGCCCACAAGCGGGATCATGACTTCAGGCTCAACTGTCTGACCTTCAGATTTTGAAACCTGTGCCGCCGCTTCAAAGATAGCACGGGCCTGCATCTCATAAATCTCTGGATAAGAGATCCCAAGACGACAGCCGCGATGGCCAAGCATAGGGTTGGTTTCGGACATCTTTGCTGCACGGGCATGCAGTTTTTCGATTGGAACGCCTGCAGCATCCGCAACGTCTTGCATTTCGGCCTCACCATGCGGCAAGAATTCGTGCAACGGCGGATCAAGCAAGCGGATCGTTACAGGCATACCCGCCATGATTTTAAAGATCTCGGCAAAGTCTTCGCGTTGCATCGGCAGAATTTTATCCAGAGCCTTACGACGACCAGCTTCATCATCAGAGAGGATCATCTCACGAACAGCAACGATACGGTCAGCATCAAAGAACATGTGCTCGGTACGGCAGAGGCCAATACCTTCAGCGCCAAAACTGCGTGCGGTACGACAATCGTTTGGTGTTTCTGCATTGGTACGTACCTTCATGGTACGGATGCCATCGGCCCATTCCATCAAGGTAGAGAAGTTATCAGACATTTCCGGTTGGATGGTTGGAATTTCACCCAACATCACCTCACCATTACTGCCGTCAATAGTGATGATATCACCTGCTTTAAGCTCCTGACCGCGAACGATCATGGTCTCGTTTTTGTAATCCATACGCAGATCACCAGCACCGGATACACAAGGGCGGCCCATACCACGCGCAACAACAGCTGCGTGAGAGGTCATCCCGCCGCGCGAGGTCAGAATACCCTTGGCCGCGTGCATACCATGAATGTCTTCAGGTGAGGTTTCTGTACGGCAAAGAACAACGTCTTTACCCGCTTGAGACATTTTCTCTGCTTCATCAGCAGAGAAAACAATCTGACCAGAAGCCGCACCTGGGGATGCAGGAAGACCATGACCAATCACATTGCGTTCAGCATCGGGGTCAAGTGTCGGGTGAAGCAGCTGATCCAAGGCTGCAGGCTCAACACGGCCAACAGCTTCTTCCTTCGTAATCAAACCTTCTTCAACCATATCAACTGCGATTTGAAGCGCCGCAGCTGTAGTCCGTTTACCAGCGCGGGTTTGCAACATGAAAAGCTTGTTGGACTGAACCGTAAATTCAATATCCTGCATATCGCGATAGTGTTTTTCAAGAATGTGACGAGTTTCATCCAATTGCTTAAAAACTTCAGGCATGGTCTCTTCCATTGAAGGAAGATCAGAGTTGTGCTCTTCACGTCCTTTGATGGTCAGGTTCTGTGGGGTACGGATACCGGCAACGACATCTTCGCCCTGGGCGTTGATGAGATACTCGCCGTAAAAAGCGTTTTCGCCCGTTGATGGGTTACGGGTAAAGGCAACACCGGTCGAGCAATCTTCGCCCATATTACCAAACACCATGGCCTGAACGTTGACGGCTGTTCCCCAAGCCGCAGGGATATCGTGCAATCGACGATAGGTCGTCGCGCGCGCATTCATCCAAGAGCCAAATACGGCAGTTATCGCGCCCCAAAGCTGTTCTTTTGGATCTTGTGGAAAAGACTTCCCGTATTCTTCCACAACAACTTTTTTGTACTGCTCAATAACCACTTTCCAATCATCCGCGGTAAGATCGGTATCGAGGTAATGGCCGCTATCTTCTTTGTGCAGTTCAAGAATTTCTTCGAAGAAGTGGTGATCTACTTCGAGCACCACATCACTGTACATCTGGATAAAGCGTCGATAGCTGTCATAAGCAAAACGCTCATCACCAGAAACCTTGGCAAGACCTTCGACGGTTATATCGTTAAGACCAAGATTTAGAACGGTATCCATCATGCCTGGCATAGAAGCCCGTGCACCGGAACGAACAGAAACCAGCAATGGATTGGTATTGTCACCAAACTTCACACCGACAATATCTTCAATATCGGTCAGAGCACTATCTACTTGATCTGATAAATCACTTGGATAGTTTTCGTCATTGTCATAATAGGCCGTGCAGACTTCGGTAGAGAGTGTAAATCCGGGTGGTACCGGAAGCCCCAGAGATGACATCTCGGCAAGGTTAGCCCCCTTGCCGCCGAGTAGTTCCTTCATGTCGGCCTTGCCGTCAGCCTTGCCATTACCGAAACCGTAGACCCATTTGGTCATTTTCTCATCTATCCTTCTATGCGTGAGAAGTCTGCAACTTGTCCCAGAATCACACCGACCCGGGATAGCAAGCCTAGACGGTTTTTGCGTAAGGACGGATCATCATCATTCACCGTGACCTTCTCAAAAAACGCGTCCATATGTGCGCGAAGTCCGGCCAGAGCCGTCATCGCTTCTTTGAATTTATCTTTGTCCAGAGCTTTTGTAGCTTCTTTTGAAGCCGCGTCTAGAGCTTCGTGCAACGCCGTTTCTTCTGGCTGTTGCAACAACGCGATATCGACAGTGCCGTCGTAAATGGTTTTGTCTTTTTTCTCTTCGATACGGACAATATTACTTGCGCGGCGGTATGCAGCCAGCAAGTTTGCACCATTGTCAGTATCTAGCAATTCAGCCAAGGCATCTACCCGAGAAAGCAATCGAACAAGATCGTCCTCGTCCCCAAGTGCAAAGACCGCCGTAATAAGATCATGGCGTACGCCCTTGTCTTTCAGCGCGACTTTCAAACGGTCCTCGACGAAAGACATCAAAGCAGCTGTTGTCTCTTGCTCACCTTGAGTAACCTGGTCTGTATAAGACGCATAACTATCACTAAAAGCTTTGCGTAAACTCAGCTGAAGTTCGTTTTCCGTAATCAACCGAATAATGCTCAGCGCAGCACGGCGTAGAGCGAAAGGGTCTTTTGATCCCGTTGGCAACTCATTGATACCAAAGAAACCAACAAGAGTGTCAATCTTATCAGCAAGAGCGACCGAGACAGAAATTGGTGCAGAAGGGCAACGATCAGAAGGGCCTAATGGAGAATAATGATCTGCAATGGCCTCGGCGACAAGCGGGCTCTCTCCATCATGTAGCGCGTAATAACGCCCCATAATACCTTGCAGCTCAGGAAATTCATAAACCATTCCCGTGGTCAGATCAGCTTTAGCCAGTTCAGCCGCACGACGGGCTAGTCTTGCATTGCACCCAATTTCTTCGGCTATATCACTGGCCAGAACAGATACACGCCCCATTTTGTTTGCCACGGTGCCAAGCTTAGCTTGGAACACAATGGTTTCAAGCGCAGCCACACGGGTTTCCAGTTTTTCTTTTTTATCCTGTTCCCAGAAAAACTCTGCATCTGAAAGACGAGAGGCAAGGACGCGCTCGTTCCCGGCAACGATAGTTTTGCCTTCGTCAACCGCTTCTGTGTTGGCGGCAAAAACAAACCGGTTGGCCAGATTGCCTTCTTTATCCAGAACAGAGAAATACTTCTGATGCTCTTTCATCGACGTCGAGAGAACTTCGTGAGGAACAGACATAAATCGATCGGCAATCCGTCCGATCAGAACAACGGGCCACTCAACTAGGCCTGTCACTTCACCGAGAAGCCCCTGATCATCTTTCAGGGTTAAGCCTTCAGCAGCACAAAGGGCTTTTGCTTGTGTCTCAATCAGATCTCGGCGTTCGATCTGATCGACCAACACCTTTGCAAGGCGAAGTTTATGTAGATAATCATCCAGGTTCTTAACTTCAAACCAATCGGGCGCCAGGAAACGATGGCCCCGTGTTTGATTTCCAAAGCTAAGCGTCTGGTTACCAAAATCAAACGATCCATCAAGAGTTTCGCCTTTAAAGATCGCCAAAATTGAATGCAGTGGACGAACCCAACGGAAAGAATTTCTGGACCACTTCATCGACTTTGGCCAGGGGAAGGCCTTAATCGTTTCTGTCACGATTTCAGCAAGAACTTCGGCGGTTTCCCGTCCTTTGATCTCACTGACAACAAAATAAAAACTGCCCTTTGGGGTCTCACGGACTTCAGCTTGATCAATAGACGTCAGGCTGTTGGCCTTCATAAAGCCTTCAAGTGCCTTTTCATGGGCACCAACCTTAGGACCTTTTTTCTCTTCGCTGACATCAGGCTGCTTTTCAGGCAAGCCATCAATCACCAGCGCCAGACGACGTGGGGTTACAAAGGAACGGGCATCGGTAAAGGCAAGGCCTGCTTCTTTAAGACGATCACTAACGATCTTTTTTAGATCAGCCGCAGCTTTTGCCTGCATGCGGGCCGGGATTTCCTCGGAATGAAGTTCGAGTAGAAATTCAGACATACCTTTAAGCCTCTTCCAGCTGGGTTTTATTCCAGGCTTCACAACATGCTTTTGCCAATTCGCGTACACGACCAATATAGGCCTGTCGCTCTGTCACGGAAATCACGCCGCGGGCATCAAGCAGGTTAAAGAGGTGGCTGGCTTTCATACATTGATCATAGGCTGGCAGAGGCAAAAGATTGCCCTTGGCCTTTCCGTTCTTTTCGGCATTCGCTTCACCAAACTTCAGGATGCGCGCACACTCTGCCTCGGCATCTTCGAAGTGCTTGAACAACTCATCTGTAGAAGCGATCTCAAAGTTATAGGTCGAAAACTCAACTTCGTTCTGGAGGAAGACATCACCGTAGGTTTGGCCGCCTTCTTCGGCAGGAACGCCATCCCAATCGAGATCATAAACGTTTTCCACGCCCTGAACGTACATGAACAGGCGCTCTAAACCGTAAGTAAGTTCTAGAGGAACAGGATTACACTCAATCCCCCCGACTTGCTGGAAATAAGTGAATTGGCTGACTTCCATACCATCACACCAGACTTCCCAGCCAAGACCCCAAGCACCCAGGGTCGGGCTTTCCCAATCATCCTCAACAAAACGCAAATCATGTTTGGTCGAATCAATACCAATAGCATCCAGTGACCCAAGATAAAGTTCCTGAGAATTGGCAGGCGACGGTTTCATGATGACCTGAAACTGATAATAGTGCTGCAGGCGGTTTGGATTTTCACCGTAACGACCATCCGCAGGGCGACGACAAGGCTGCACATAAGCTGCGCGCCATGTTTTCGGCCCCAGAGATCGAAGAGTGGTTGCTGGATGGAAAGTCCCGGCACCAACTTCTAGATCATAGGGCTGCAAAATTACGCAGCCCTGACGAGCCCAGTAATCCTGGAGTTTTAGAATAAGACGCTGAACACACTTTTCAGGGTCAACAATGACCTTGGATTTTGGAGTGCCAGAATTCATTTCGTCGGACTTTGCTGGGTCAGACAGGGTCATATCTTTATTTGTCATTTTGCTGCAGTGCGAAATTTGAATGAACTTATAATGACCGGCTTTAGGAATCAACAGCCTGAATGCCGGAGTCGAGATATTTTTTGTCGCTTTTAGCCGTTACCACCGCAAGAGCACTTACTCTTGGCTGGAATATAGGCTTTGCAAGCGGGGCACTGAACCATTTCCAATGACCCGCCATCACTTTGATTTGGTTGACTTTGCGGTGGTGAACCTTTGGAATTTCCATTGCCCGGAACAGAGCCTGAGTTCTCGCGTCTTTTAACTGCTTTGAAAAACAGATAAACCCCGGCAACAACAAGTCCTAGAACCAGTAACTTTCCTATAGAGGGTATTCCAAACATAGTGTCCTCACCTATACCGCGTATTACGGCTGTATTTCATCAAGAATCCAGTCAAACAGAGTATGGATTCCCCGCCTTCAACAAATCATTTTCAATATTCGCCCAAACGTAAGGGCTCATAAGTTATAGACCGTAACGGTCCCAGTGGGCGCGCTCTTCAACGGCGGCCATCATACCACCTGCAATATCAGCGGTATTTACGCCACCAAGAGCAGATAGAGCATCTCCACCGCCAAAACCGAGCTTGCTTTTCAGCCAGTTCTTTTTGCCTTCGACTTTGATCAGCTTAACCTTGTCGCCATACTCAAATCGCATGATCTGGTGCATGGACCCAAGGCCATCGATCAAGCCGTATTCCTTGGCTGTAGTACCCGTCCAGAATTCACCGGAAAAGATCTCTTTTTCGTCCTTGCCCAGCTTACCCGCACGGCGGCCTTTGACCCAATCGATAAAATTCTCGTGGATTTGGGTCAAAATACCTTTTAGACGTTTTACGTCCTTTGGATTTTCTTTTTCAAAAGGATCAAGTGTTGATTTCAAGTCACCAGCGGTTCGAACTCGTCTTTCGATACCATATTTTTTGATCAGCTCTGGAAAACCGAAACCAGAAGATATAACCCCGATTGAACCGATCACAGATGATTCCATCGCATAGATTTCATCGGCGGCACAGGCCAACCAATAGCCACCAGAAGCAGCAACATCTTCACAAAAAGCAAAAACTTTTACTTCGTGTTTATCAGCAAGATCTCTGATCATCCGTCCGATCAGGTCTGATTGAACTGGGGATCCACCGGGTGAGTTGATTGAAAGAGCAACGGCCTTGATACCATCCATTTTAAACGCTTCGCTCAACTGGTCTTCAACAGACGCCAGTGTCAAGCCAGAGCGCATCGGACCAGCGGCACCGATCACACCATTAAGAGCGACAACGGCCACCTTTGCAGGTGGGTTACGAAAGCGTTCGACAGGAAGTTTGGATAAGAGCTTCTTGAGCTTCATGATTAGCCTTTAATCAAATTGTTTCAAAAACGTTGTAACCGTTGGAAAGAGATCCCACAACAAGGAACAGTGTGCTTCTCGTTACACAAATCAAAAAACCGCTCTGCTTTTAGGGTCTCCGTCGAATTGGCTCTCTTAAAATAGGAGCTCCTGCCCCATTCTTAAAGCCCCCTGAATTTCAGGTGTATAAGAGCCATCTCTTTCGTGTAAAATCTGGCCTGCAGTAATAAGCATGGGTTTTGATATGCCGCGCCGAGCCCTGACAACAACACGTTTAGCAGGTTGGCCGGCATAAGGCCAAAGAGGATAAACCTCAACTGCACCAGCTTTCTTTTCTCGAAAAATCGATAAAATTTCATCGAGGCGATCAGCCCGATGCACGATCGTCACCGCTCCCTTGGGCTTCACGAGTTTCAAAGCCGCAAGCATCCAGTCGCGCAAGCAAGCATCACCTTCATGGTTTGCCAAGAGCTTTATCGGATCAGGTGACGCGTGTGAAGATCCTTTAGGCATAAAAGGAGGATTGCAAATCACTTGATCAAACGATCCTAATGACAAGTCCTTTGGTAAATGCAAGAGATCGGCTTGCACCAAAGACCATCGATCCTCAAAATTATTTGCTTCCCTATTTTTCTGGGCAATCTCATAAAGAACGGATTGCAATTCCAACCCTGTGACACGGACATCCGCAAGTCGGCCCATCAGGCAAAGACCCGCGGTTCCTACCCCACAGCCTAAATCAAGAATATTGTCCCCGGATTTAGCTTCAACCGTCGCGGCCAGAAGAACAGCATCAATCCCTGCCCGGTACCCTTTCGCAGGTTGGAAGACCTTTACCTTCCCACCAAGAAAATCATCTTCGGTCAAATCAACGTCTTGGAGAAAACCACCTGTCACGGCTGTTCTTCCAGCTCACCAGCATCCGTCAAAACCCGTCGTGCTTGATTGGCATCTTCTTCGAGCACCATAATCCTACGTTGGATAGCGCCGATAGATCCCTCTATAATGGAGGCGTGTTGGTCTAAGACAACACACTCAATTCCGGCATCAGACATCAACGCCTGTATCCATGAGAGCTTAACAATATCGTTGGTTCGATAAATCTCGATCACACCAATGGGTTCCATTCAAAAACAAAAAGGTCGTATCGAAAGCTACCTATAGCCCTGGTTATCTACAAGGAAAGAAGGTCTCAGTACTTGAAAAACATATCGATATTAAGGAGAAAGAGCTGAATTTTATCTATTGAATCAGTCCATAAGCTGTCAAACGATCATAACTACCGTCTAATTTCATTTCTTTTAAAACTTGGTCGACCTGATCACGTAATGCCGCGTGGTTTCTTTTTTTTGAAAACGCGATGTAACTCGGCACTGACTGGATCGGCGAAGAAAGCTCCTCAACATCTTTGGCCACGCCCAGTTTGCGAAAACGATAATAGGCCCCCAACCTGTTAAAGGGCACTATATCGACCCTCTTATTTAATAATAGCTTAATCAAGGCATTACCATCGCTTACCCGGTAAACCGAGCGAAGAGTACCCTCTTCCACCGCCGTATCAAATTTTGCCCCGTAGCTAACACCTCTTCGAGCCCCGAAATGGTATTCAGCCAAGTTCGCAAAATCGTGGGTTTGGGGAATTTCAAACCCTTTTCGAATGAAAAGCGAAACTTCTTGAGACATCAAAATTTCATTAGAATAGTCTAAAAACAGTTCTCTTTCAGGGGTACGGTACGCGGTAAATATAGCATCAGCTTGTCCCAATTCTACTAACTTGAGAGACCTCGACCAAGGCAGGAACTTGATTTCAACCTTGTAATTAAGCCGCCTGAAGACTTCTCTCACCACATTTACCGCAAGGCCCTTAACCTCACCATTCTCACTATATTCGTATGGAGGATAATCCAGGGTGACCAGCTGAAGGGTTTCAGCCGAGCTCACTGGACGAATACATATTCCAACAAAGAATAAGCTGAAGAGTAAAGGGATGAGGCGGCATCGCATAAAATGATCCTGACCATCCGACAAGGAGGCAACGCGTGTCAGACATTATTATGCGAGCAGTTAAATCAATTTTGAAACAAGAATTAAGTATACAAAATTTAGCTGACCAGAGTGTTAACTTGTGTCCTAAAAATGAACCAAACCGTGTAAAAACGGCTTCGTTCTCAAACAGGCAATACCTTTGCGACACTACCCGCTTAATTGTGTTTGCAGGAATTGGATCAGGTACTAGGCGAGTTCAAAGCCTCGGGAAACTTCCCAGTCAGTTACACGGCGATCGAATTCTTCCTGCTCCCACTCTGCAGCACGGGTATAATGATCGATAACACCATCCCCCATAGCCGCACGGAGCATTTCAGATTTATTCATAGCAAGCGTAGCGCCACGGAGCGTATTTGGAATAGATCGCGCTTTTTCAGAGTGGTAGGCATCACCAACGAATTCCCCCTCAAGTTCTCTTTTATTTTCAATGCCGTCGATACCAGCCGCAAGCAACGCAGCCATAGCTAGGTATGGATTAAGGTCTGAGCCACCAACACGGCATTCTATGCGAATTGCTTTGGTATCTTCACCACAAAGGCGATAGCCCGCGGTACGGTTGTCTTTACTCCAGATCGCTTTTGTCGGAGCAAACGTACCTTCGGCAAAACGTTTGTAAGAATTGATGTAAGGCGCGAGGAAGTAAGTCAAATCACTGGCATTGTGCAATAACCCGGCTATGTACTGGCGCATCAACTCGGACATACCATATTTACCATTTGGATCATGAAAGAGGGATTCCTTACCATCTGCAGACCAAAGCGACTGGTGAACATGTGACGAACTTCCAGCAGCATCATTGTGCCATTTGGCAAGGAAGGTCAGGGCTTTGCCTTTTTGCCAGGCTATTTCTTTACAACCGTTTTTAATGAATGCGTGGTTATCTGCTGACTTGAGGGCATCGTCATATTTGACATTGATTTCTTCTTGTCCGGCAGAGCCTTCACCTTTGGAACATTCAACAACGATACCTGCGTCGTGCAATCCATTACGGATCGCGCGCATGACATATTCTTCCTTAGTGGTTTGAAAGATGTGATAATCTTGATTGTATTTACCAAGTGTTTCTAGCTGGTGATAACCTTGTTTGCTCACATCTTCGAAAGAGTTTTCAAACAGATAGAATTCCAATTCTGAGGCCATAAAGGCCTTCATGCCCATAGCGTCCAAGCGAGCGACCTGTTTTTTGAGGATGGCACGAGGGGAATGGGGAACTTCCGCATGTGTCGCGTGATCAAGAACATCGCACAATACAAAGGCAGTTCCATCGAGCCATGGAACGCGACGCAAGGTGCTTAGATCGGGCTTCATGGTGTAGTCACCATAACCCGCTTCCCAGCTCGTGGATTTGTAACCTTCTACAGGTTTCATCTCCATGTCGGTGGCGAGGAGGTAGTTACAGCCGTGGGTTTCTGAGGCACCAGTCTTTATAAAGTAATCTGCATGAAATCTCTTGCCCATAAGGCGGCCTTGCATATCAACAAGGCAGATAAGGACAGTATCAATCTCGCCGTTGGAAACTGCTTGTTTTAGGTCTTCATAGGAAAGATTACCAGACATCGCATAACTCTTATTACTAATGGTGTTAAAAAAAAGCGGTCGTACACCATCTGAAGGGAGACAAGGTTGGTGCTGGAGCCCTGCAACCAGTTAGGTTCATAATGTCGCCGACACCTCAGCCCCTTGTCTATTAGGCATTACTTTCAGGACTGGCTTTGTCAGCCTGATGGGGGCTGCTGAAGAAATCTTATTTACCTTAGATGTTCGTAAGGCTTCCTTGAGCGTTTGTAGGAAAAACTGGATATCAAACTCTGTCATTTCTCCAATATTGCCAACCTGAAATACTTTATCTTTGAAGCAACCTTTACCGGCGTAAACGATGATCGATTGTTCTCGGAGACATCGCTTCAAGTCTGTCACATTGATCAAATGAGGGACGTGCACAGTCGTAAGGACAGAGCACATGTCTTTTTCATCAATCAAGAATTTGAGATTTAATTTTCGCATACCACTGCGCAAACTTTTTGCTCGCTGGCGAATAGTTTCAAATCTCTTTGAGACACCCTCTTTCAAAATATTTGTAAGCGCCTGTTCTAAAGCAAAAAATAATGGGACTGCAGGTGTATTTGGCGTTTGTGATCGGGATTTCAAAAATTCGTAAAATGTCGCTAAATTTAAATAAGTTGACTTGGCTTTGTGTTGTTTAAGTTTTTCAAAGTGCTCTTTGCCCCCGATCACAAAAGAAAGACCAGGATAAGAGCCTATGGCCTTAGAGCTCGAGCTGGAGCAAAATGCGATATTGCTGCTTTCCATGTTAACGCTCTCAGCCCCGACACTGCTCACCCCGTCGACGATGAAGAGGGCACCGTGTGTCTTAGCAAGTGCACCAATCGGCTCCAATGGATTGAGCATTCCCGAACAGGTTTCGTGGTGGGCGATAGCGATGACGTCGATCTTATGGGCGTTAAGATAATCCTCGATACGTTTCAGATTAAACGCCTCCCCCCAAGGCTCTTCGATCAGATGGGTCTTTGGATTATGGATTTGAGAAGTTTTGTGCAAACGTTCGCCAAATTCCCCGTTGGACAGGATCAAGACGTCGCCTTGACCGACAACTGACGACAGCATAGCCTCGTTTGCTGCAGTGCCTGAACCTGTGATCACGACAGCGCGATACAGATTGCGATTTTCTATCTGAAACAACGAAAGGAGTTTTTGTTCAATACTGCCTAGCAGAACATCAAAATCCCTCTCTCGGTGACAAATATCCTCTTTAGAGATCGCCACTCGTAAGTTTTCCGCCACGTTCACAGGGCCAGGTGTAAAAAGAAGAAATTTATTATCCACTTGAATGCGTCCTTCCACATGCGTGTGGCAAAAGAGCCGGCACGTGTGCAGTTATTGCGCCCCCATAGACGTGCAGCTCAGAAAATTGAGCAGCTTTATCAAAAGGGACATTTGTAAAAAAAGAAAGCAGCCCAAATCTAAGAAAAAAATGAAGCGAAAATTTAACTGCCAGGATTGTGATCAAATTACTTGGGGTAAATCAGATACCAACGTTGTTTGCGGTAAGAATATGAAGCGAATGATTTGTCTTGAACTTGAAGAAACTGTCTCCTGTTCTCAAAAGACATCCTGATAACGACCATACTCGCCAATCGTATATCCTATTAGCGACCAAACATGCAATATATATATCCAAATAGCGACTTACCTATGATAAATATCCTTATAGCGACCACATTCACGAGAAACCATAATTCCTATTCTAGTGGAGGATCGATACGCTCAAGCCCAGAGAAGAGTTTTCACAAAGTCAAGAACGGCCATCTAACCAGACTTACCCTTGCTTTAATAATTCCCCTCAAGCATGGGGCGTTTTAGGGAAATCGCCTGGACGAGGAAATCCATGCAGGCCCGAATACGACCGACATTACGTAAATCGGGATGGGTTAATATCCAGAGTTCGTTATCAAAGTCATCCAAAGGAGATTTCAAAGCGAGCAAACTTGAATCTATCGCCGCCATAAAACAGGGTAAAACAGCGACCCCACCACCATTTCGAACTGCATCTGCCACCGCCAATAAGCTATTATGACGCGTGCGTACACGGGGGTATAGCTGATGATGCTGGAGCCATTTGTATATGTGTAAATGCGCCAAGCTCTCGTCAGGGCCAATCCAGGTCAGCTTTTTTAGGAGTTCAAAATCTTTAAGGCTTCCTGTCTCGTCGAGAAGGTAACGATGATCCTTTACGGTTCCATAAATACCAACATTAAGATCAGATATTTTGCGACCGACCATATTATCAGGTGAGTTTTTACTTGGCCTGATAGCAATTTCCGCATCCCTTCGATTGAGATTTACCAACTCATTTGAGCAATTTATTTCCAACTCGATATCGGGGTAACACTTTTGAAGATCGGCAAATATGGGGGATAAAAAGTTGATCAACAGCGTGTCTGTTGTGGTTATACGCACCAATCCGCGGGGTTGAAGTTCCTGCCCTAAGAGTTGGCGCTCCAAAACAACGAGGTCGCGATCAAACTTTTCTGCCAATCCAACCATAGCTTCGCCAGCAGGTGTCGGGCTATAACCATCGCGGTTTCTCTCGAACAGTTTAACCTCAAGCTTTGCCTCAATCTGGTTTACATGTCGAAAAACGGTGGGGTGGCTAATACCCAATTGCCGCGCCGCAGCAGAAAGTGAGCCCGTTTTAGCAACTGCTAAGACGGTTCTGAGATCGCGCCAATACTCACCCTGTACATTCATGGAAAATTTCTTTTCATTTTTTTAGAATTGATACGCATAGATGTACAGATTAAATCATAGCCTACAGCAACACAAGCGGGTGACCTACGATGACAGATGAACTTTCAAACTCAAAACAGACAACATTACACACCCAGAAATCTACGCCAAAACCCTCCCAAAAATATTCTGGGGATTCAGAACTGGAACTCGTGAGTTTCAACCTTTGCCCATACGTTCAGCGCGCGGTCATCGTTCTGGAAGAAAAGGGTATTCCCCATAAACGCAAATATATCGACCTTTCAGACAAACCTGATTGGTTTAAGAAGATTTCTCCCTTGGGAAAAGTACCTCTGTTAAAATCAAAACAGGGCGTTTTGTTTGAATCCTCCGTCATAAGCGAATATCTCGACGAAATCACCGAGAGTTCAATCCACCCTGAAAATAGTTTCGAAAAAGCTCGTCACAGATCATGGATTGAATTCGGATCAACCATCCTTGCTGGCATTGCCGGGTTCTATAGTGCAAAGGATCTCGTAAGTTTTAATGAGAAGCGCGACATCCTGGTGGGAAAATTCCAACAACTCGAACACCAGCTGGGCGAAACCAAATTCTTCGCCTCAGATACTTTTCAGCTTATTGATGCGGTTTACGGGCCAATCTTTAGATATTTTGATATCTTTGAAAACGTCATTGACTTTGATTTCTTTAAAACCACACCAACCGTTTCAAACTATCGGAAAAATCTTATGACACGCCCTTCTGTCGCCGGGGCCGTTCCAAAGGACTATCATGAACGACTAATCCAGTTTCTCATCAACAAACAGTCCTACTTATCCAGTCTGCTGCTCAAACAAGCTGCTTGATTGCGTTATTCTTTGTTCGCAACAATAAGTGAGTTCCCCGTCTCAGTTACCCCTTATTGTTGCGAATTGGATTATGAAACGTAAAACCCAGGTTGAATCATCCAGACATTGCCAACTGTCAAAGAGTACAAGTGCGCCTTGCCCCTTATAATCTGCGCCTGTACCGAATAGTCACAGCATCATAAAATTGCCGTTATCTGGTTTACTCCCCCCCGGCCTTCCTATAAGAACGACCTATCGGGTATGTCGGGCGCCAATATCAGAGGTGCCAAGTTATTTGTTAGGGGATAAACGTGGCCATTGCTGCGGATGTAAAAGCTGATCAAAAAGAAGCCGTGTCTCAAAATGGCATGGAGGTTCTTATGGATCTCGTTTCTGATGATCTCAAGGCCGTAAATGTCTTGATTATGAAGCACATGCAATCAAATGTCGTGCTGATCCCTCAGCTCGCTGGTCATCTTATTGCCGCTGGCGGCAAGCGTCTGCGCCCCCTTCTGACACTCGCATCCTCCAGGCTTTGCGGTTACCAAGGTGATCGACACTTTGGCCTTGCTGCTTGTATAGAGTTCATCCACACCGCAACACTTCTCCACGATGATGTGGTTGATGAAAGTGATCTTCGCCGTGGACGTGATACCGCAAACGCAATTTTTGGCAACAAGCCTAGCGTTTTAGTTGGCGATTTCCTATTCAGTCGTGCCTTTCAGCTTATGTCTCGCGACAGCTCACTAGAAGTTATCCGCATCCTTTCCGATGCTTCTGCGATTATTGCCGAAGGTGAAGTCCAGCAATTGATGACGTCCAACGATCTGGAAACAGACCGCGATGCCTACCTTGAAGTGATCAGCGGCAAAACCGCTATCCTTTTCGCAGCCTCCTGTCGCCTTGGTGCTGTCGTTGCAGAACGCCCGAAAGAAGAAGAAGAAGCCCTGGAGAATTACGGCCAATTCCTTGGCATCGCTTTCCAGCTTGTTGATGACATTCTAGACTATTCAGCAAAACAGGCCGCGTTAGGTAAAACCGTTGGAGATGATTTCCGCGAAGGAAAAATGACCCTCCCCATTATCTTAGCTTTCGAGCGAGCCAGTGACGAAGAAAAAATCTTCTGGACACGTGTGATTGAAAAGCTGGATCAAACCGACGATGATCTCGACACGGCCCTTGATCTTCTGACAAAACACAATGCACTGGAAGACAGCATGGCGACCGCAAGAGAGTACGTGCAAAAAGCGATAGCCGCCTTGGATATCTTTCCAGATAGTGTTGAAAAAAGAGCTTTAATTGGTGCCGTGGAATTCTCTATCGAACGCGAATTCTAGAAACCCTCATCTCTCGACCGACCAGTCACTCAATTGAATTAACAATGGTTGTCTTTTTAAAAACACCCCTATAGGCTGAATGTACGCGGGCGCTATACCTATTCTATTGCCGTTTCCATTACCGCTTCCATTACTGTGCCGTCCCAACAAAATCTGAGTAGAGTAAGCCTAACTTGTAACAGCAATCTAAAGGTATTTACGATGAGTATCGAGTTCTTCCTCACCTCTATTGTTATTATTCTGGTTCCAGGCACCGGGGCCATTTACACGATAGCAACGGGGCTTAGTTCAGGAAGAGCTGCGTGCATTGCCGCCGCCTTTGGCTGTACTTTAAGTATATTACCTCATGTACTCGCCGCCGCTTTTGGGCTGGCTGCAGTTCTTCATACCAGCGCGCTTTTGTTCCAGGCAATCAAGTTCTGTGGCGTCGCCTATTTGCTTTACTTGGCATACCAAACGCTAAAGGACACCGGACCTGTTAAGATGGAGGTTGGGAAAAAGTTACCGACTGGAAAACTGAAAATCATCACCAACGGCGTATTGATAAATGTATTGAACCCGAAATTATCAATTTTCTTTCTCGCTTTCTTACCTCAGTTCATCAGTACAAACACCACATCCCTTATTGCAGATACCTTAGTTCTGGGTGCCATCTTTATGGCAATGACATTTATTATTTTTGTCATTTACGGCCTCTTCGCAGCAATGATTGGTCAAATAGCTCTTAGAAGCGAAAGGTTTATGCGCTGGTTCAGAAGGACAACAGCGCTGGCCTTTGCAAGTTTTGGCGTAAAGCTGGCCATAAGTGAAGCGCCATAAGTTATCGGGACAAGTTAACTGGTTAATGTCAGTTAACACTCTGTCAACGCTGTTGCTTTATTCTACGACCAGAGGGAGTACAGCTGCGTTCAAATGAAAAAATTCAAGACGACACAAGCCATTAACCGCTTAAGTATAATACTTGCCATCGTAGTACCACTGGTATTTATCGGCGTTATTATATTGAAAAACCAGCAGATTCCTGCCGGATTTGAAATCATCAAATTTGGCGGCATCATGCTTGCTATTGCTATTTTGGTCTGGTTGTCCGTTCGCATTACTGCCCTTCTCGCCAATATTCTGATCGATTGGCTGGATAAATTACTGGCCAGGGACCAACAGAAAAAAGGTCCCCAAAAAGAAAATAATAACAGCGAGAACAATCGTTTTCAGCCCAAGATTATTGACGCCGAAATCGTCGAAGAAGAAATATCCGATGGTGTTTGGCAAAAAGGTAATAGCGCAGAAGGTAATAGCACAAAAGGAACTGGCAAAGTAGAACCTGACTGGGCCAAAGCCACTTCAGACCCACACTTAGCGCTCTCAACACCTTCTTCGCAACAACAACCCAAGCTAAAACGCAAAAGAAGAATTGCCCCCCCCTCTCGCCTTAGCAAGACCATTATGGTTGTCCTTGCCTTTGCCATACTATTTGTACTGATCAGCAACCTGATGTCAGACGTATGGTTAACCCTACTTGCCCCTATTCCTGGTCTTTGGGCAATAATCAGCCTTTGGCGGATCTGGGATCCTAAAAACAATCCATCAAACACGCCACAAGAAGAAAATCATTCTTAAAAATTGTCATAAAACAAAGATTAGCTTTCCTATCCATGCAAATATAACCCACAGCACCTAGCTTATTCATCCTGCTGAGCTCAGTGTTACTGGAAGATTATTGGATATATTGTCTTGTTAAAGACTAATGATAAAGCCAGCCCAGCCATTAATGGCGAGCGCTCCAAATTAAGACGGCGCTTAACACTGCCCCTTCTCATCTTGTATGGGTTAGGTGTAACGATTGGGGCAGGAATTTATGTTCTCGTCGGAGCAACCGCTTCTAAAGCAGGAATATACGCGCCAATTTCATTTCTTATTGCAGCAAGTGTTGTAGCATTCACAGGATTTTCATACGCAGAGTTAGGGACACGTTATCCAGTAAGTGCTGGAGAAGCGGCTTATGTCAGCAAAGGGTTTAATTCCAAATACTTACCACTAATAACTGGGTTATTTGTCATTGTATCAGGGGTTATCTCTTCTGCTACAGTTGCAATAGGTGCCGCTGGATATCTACAAACTTTGGTCCCTATTTCTACTGATTATCTTACCTCTTTAATCGTCATCATAATCGGCATTATCGCCATATGGGGAATTCTTGAATCCGTTATTCTCGCCGCAATTTTTACTGTGCTCGAAATAGGTGGATTGAGCTTGGTAATATGGATTGGTGCAACATCAAATCCAGATCTGGTCAATAAAATTCCGTCCCTTCTCCCTCCATTTGAACTTGCGGTTTGGAGCGGCATTCTTTCCGCAGGTCTATTGGCTTTTTTCGCTTTCATTGGCTTCGAAGATATCGCTAACGTAGCAGAGGAAGTAAAAAATCCACGAAGAACACTCCCTCTTGGTATAATTATTACCCTCGTTATTGCCACGATCATATATTTTGTCGTGGTATCAATCGTGGTCCTGACGATACCTATAGATACTTTAACTCATTCAGACGCACCACTCACTTTGATTTTTGTGAATGCTAGCCAGAATACACGCAATATCTTTAATGTAGTCGCAATCATTGCCACTATAAATGGAGCCTTAATTCAGGTGATAATGGCATCACGGGTTCTTTATGGATTGGCCTCACAAAATAGCCTCCCAGAGTTTTTATCCTATGTTCACCCCATAACCAGAACACCAATTATTGCCACTTTTGTTGTTATTTTCTTAATTATTATACTCGCACTTTTTTTTCCTATAGCTGAGTTGGCTGAAGCCACTTCACAAGTAGTACTTGTGGTTTTTGCTTTAGTGAACATGGCTTTAATCTTAATCAAGCGACAAGAAAAACCATCCTTATCACCCTCGTATTTTCAAGTACCTGGATGGGTACCTTTCTTGGGTTTTATTTCAAGTAGCTTGTTATTTCTAGCTAGTTTTATCTCGGCTTAGCTACGCCAAAATACAAACGCTCTATTTTCGAACTACCTATCTTAAAAATCTATTTCATTAGATTTTCTAATCTAATGGAATAGATTTTATCGTCTTGCCTGATATAACAATCAAGCTACATTCCGTGAATAATAATTACCCAAATATCAGACTAAAACACCGAATAGAATAATGTAATGTATCTTGTTGAGATTGCAGCCCTTTCAGCGGCGACCTGCTGGGCCATAGGTAGTATAGTATCTGTCATGCCTGTTGAGCGTCTTGGAACCATAGGGTTCAACAGAGTTCGCATGCTTATCGTCTTTGCCATGCTTGGCAGTTACGTCAGTATATTTGGCGGCTGGGAAACCATCCGTCAGGATCAGATCGCTGAAATTCTGTTATCCGGTCTGATCGGAATATTGCTTGGTGATACCGCCCTGTTCGCAACCATGAACCGTCTGGGACCACGACGCACAGCGATATTATTCTCAACAAATGCCCCCATGAGCACATTGCTTGGTTGGATATTTTTAGGGGAAGCCCTCTCCCCTACTGCCTTAGTCGGCACCTTATTTGTCATCGCCGGTGTAATTTTAGCTATTGTGTACGGTAAACGGCGCGATCAAATGCATAAATGGGAAGAGGTAAAAGGCCCTCTTATCATTGGCGTCGGCATTGGATTACTTGCAGCCCTGGGCCAATCCGTTGGCTCTCTTATTGCTAAACCCATCATGGTATCGGGCGCGGATCCTTTTGCAGTATCGGCAATGCGTGTTGGCATCACAGCTCTCGGCCTGGTTATTTTAAGCTCCGCCCCAGTTCAAGCCTTTAAACTTAGAAACAAGCTCAATACAACAATCGTCACTCACATATTGATTTCAGGTTTTCTCGGAATGTGTGTCGGGATGACCTTAATCCTCTATGCCTTGGCCAAAGGTGATGTTGGTATCGTGGCGACCCTGTCAGCCACCACCCCTGTCATCATGTTGCCATTCATGTGGATGCGTACAAAAGAACGCCCAGCAATCGGTGCCTGGATTGGAGCCCTAATCGTTGTAGTTGGTACTGGTTTGATCTTCCTGGGATAACTAAAATAAGCTCAGAGTTGATTTAAGAGAGAGCAATTTGGGGCAAAAAGATATTTTTAATCTTTTTGCCATAGTCTCGTAATCCTGGCGTTAAATGAACCGGGAAGAATAATGCAAAAAACAAAAAAAGTGGGTTTTCGTATCGGGCATAGACTGATCGCTTTGATCATCGTCTCATCGCTCGGTCTCCTTGTTGTCGGGGGATTTTCACTCAACAGTCTCAGAAATGATTTATTCCAGCAAAAACAACTGGAACTAAAACATATTATTGAATCTGCAATCAATTTATCAGATGGCTATTACAAACGAGCACAAGATGGCGAGATGTCTGAAGAAGTCGCCCAAAAAGCTGCTTTAACAGCGATCAACGGTATTCGGTATGGCGACGGTGATTATTTGTGGGTCAACGATATGAGCTCTGTCATGATCATGCACTCTGTCAAACCCTCTCTTGATGGCAAAGACCTCAGTAAACTTGAAGATCCCAACGGAAAACTGATTTTCCCGGCCTTTATAAGTGCAATCAAAGCTTCAGCCACCAGTGGTGGGTATGTTGATTATCTTTGGCCCAAGCCTGGACAAGAAGACCCCGTAGAAAAGCTCTCCTATGTTCAACACTATAAAAATTGGGGTTGGGTTATAGGCACTGGCGTTTACATGGATGATTTCAATGCTGATTTACAAGGACAAACTCAGCTTCTGATCGGCATCATGGCTGCTGTTCTCATCATCACCATTATTATATCAACATCTGTTACCCTTAGTATTACCAGTCCCCTCCGCCGCATGACCAAAGCCATGATGGACCTCGCAAATGGAGATATCCATACCGAGATCCCTCAGCCAAAATTTAATGATGAAATCAAGGACATGGCCGAAGCTATGGAAGTTTTCCATGGCAATGCGCTTGAAAGGGAACGCCTGCAACAAGAACAAGAACAACAACAACGCCGGGCACACGAAGAAAAACAGACGATGCTGGCAGAACTGGCAACTAACTTTGAACAATCCGTTGGCGCCCTCACCCAAAAAGTTGCCGATGCAGCCGTTCAATCCAGTGCTGGTGCCCAAGAAATGGCCGCTGTGGCAAGCGCCACATCGACAGAAGCCAGTGGCATTGTCGAAGTGTGCCAAGTCGCGTCCAGAAGTGTGAACGCGGTGACCAATGCGTCTCAACAACTCACGAGCTCAATAGAAGAAATTGATACCCGGGTTCAAGAATCATCTTCTGTAGCAACAGAAGCCGTATCACAGATCAAAAAAACCAATGAAGAAGTTGAAGGCCTATCCGAAGCTGCCCGTAAAATTGGGGATGTCGTGGGTCTTATTTCCGACATTGCAGAGCAGACCAATCTGTTGGCCCTGAATGCCACAATCGAAGCGGCACGCGCGGGAGAAGCAGGTAAAGGCTTTGCCGTTGTTGCCTCTGAGGTAAAATCGTTGGCTACTCAAACCGCAAAAGCGACCGAAGAAATATCAGAACAGGTTGCCTCTATGCAAAATGCGACGGGGTCAGCAGTTGATGCTATCAAGGGAATTCAAGATATTATCACTAAGATAGATGAGATATCCGGATCAATTTCTGAATCCGTCGGGCGTCAAAACCAGGCGACACACGATATTGCACAAAATGTTCAGGAAGCCTCTTACAGTACAGGGCAGGTAACCGACACGGTTGATCGCGTCCGTAGTACAGCTGAAAATGCTAGTGCTGCCGCCCAAGCGGTCGAAGGTATGATTATTCAGATGACAGATCATGCCGATTTACTCGGTAAAGAAGTTGAAGCCTTTTTGAGCAAGGTTAGGGTTGCTTGATCTCCACTCCTTAACCTTTGTTTGATGAATAAGCCCCGGCAATCCCCCCGCTGGGGCTTATTCTTATCTAATGATCCGTTTCACTAAGCATGAGAAAATCTACTAACGCCCATAAGATCGATTGGACGACATGTGCTCGGCAAAGTCTTGGCCCCCAAGTAAGCCAATGAGGTGCGGAACCATTAAAACAATAACGATTAAGACCAGGAATTGAATTGCGGTAGGGGAAACCCAGCGTATTGTCCCTGGCACTCTTGGTCGTTTTGACCACCACCCCGCAACGGCAATAATCACCGCGCCTGCCCCCATAATCAAAAGGGTGACAAATAAATCTGGTCCCGGCATCCGCCTACATACTCTCGCTAAAATAAACGACCAATATGAGAAGTGTTTTAGGGTCAGGACCCTAGCCTCTCTCATATTATACATTCTGAGCACCTCAGCTCATTGCACGATCTCAGTTACGGCTTGTGTCGTAAAATTTCAAGGGGTCTCTCATCGAACCATTTAAATCCGACAAATCAAATCACAAAAAAAGCGGCCAGAAAACCTGACCGCTTTAATAATGCGTATATTCATCACCTAGAAGTTAAGCCGAATACTGTTGTAATTTTGTTACCAGATATTCAATTTCATTCGGACTTAATTCTTGGTCTGGAAGCTCAAACACAGTGAGCAGACGCTCGAGAAGCCGGCTGGCAAAGACTTCACGATCATTCCCCTCTCCGATATATTCCATATCGCGATAGAGATTAATTGCCGCCTTCACAAAGGGGTAATAAGCCATCAACATCCCGGCTTTATTATAGAGGGATTTCAATCCAAGCTGACCATCGTCATGGATAAGTGCTTGAGCATTTGTCAGCTTAATACCGGCGAGTTCGGCCATCGAACATTCGAAAAACATCATGTCGCCAGAACAAAGCGCACGTAACACAAGCGAAGGCGTTAGCTTTCCACCCCGATGAAGCTGTTTGACCAATTTTTCGAGCTCTTCATGACTAGAACCCTCTTTCAAAAGAGAAACAGTAGCTCTCTCACGCACTTGCATGATTAAATTTGAGGCCTGGTCAAAATCAAGCTCGTGTCGGCTGACAATATAATGTCTTAGACGATCCGAAAGCGTATTCATCAGTCGCTCTGAGACAGATGCAGGTAAAGAAGGACGACGAGAAAGAGAGCCCGCAACGACTTCGCTTTCGTTATATTCGCTCATCACCCGCCCATAACCATTTTCGGTTATAGATGCACCCTCATTAGAAACCAGTTTGGCAACCGCATTTTCGTTCCCGGTATCGATTACCGCCTCAGAAACTGCTTCAGAGACATTTGCCCGTAAGGCAATCGCTTCTTGTTTGGCAGCGCCTTCTTTGGACAGAATATCAATGAGATCTTCATCAGTGAAGACATCTGAAAATTTCAATATCGGAAGGGATACAGATTCAACATCTGCGGCCATGGCCAAGGCAATATCTCTTGGCAGATCATCTGCAACTTTCAAAGAATTAGAAAGTGCTTCTCGAACAACTATCTCTGCATCCTTAACCAGGGCACGAAAGATCTCTTCCGCCACGGCTTTTTCTTCTGTCGTAAAATCCTTCGCTTCGAAATGAGATGCAACTTTAACCGTTGTCTCAGCACGCACAGCGGGTGAGGAATCTGCCAGAAGTTTGGCGACATCTTGCTGCGTTAGGCTCATAGCTCTCCAGCTTCTTTCCAACCGTTAATAACAGATACCCGAATGGTACACTGACTATTTCAGAATCTATTATCTGATTCTCCAGTTAATTCATGCTTAATAAAAAAATAAAATTTGAATTATTTTCAATCAATTATCTTATCATAATATTTCTGAATCACGAAGTTTTATACTTAAATCACAAAGGCTTACTTGAAGGTACACCTATATAAAGAGAAATCTAATTAATGAGTTAAGAAATTTAAGTGATAAAATTAATTACGCACATTGCTTTTTTTCCTCCCTCTCTGGTCTTAAGAAATTTCTTTTTTAAAAGACTTCCAACAAATTATTTTGCCAACTTGGTAACCCATACCTTTGCATTATATTGGGTATTTGGCCTCTAAGAACAAGCTCAGACATCCTTTGGTCAAAGTGTTTCATGGCTTCCAGCACAAAGGCTCTCTGTTTGATATCAGGGGTAAAAGCCATATAAATATTAGCGCTTGAAACACATCCTGCAGGTTTTATTTTATCAGTAAGCTCGCGCTCTTGAAGCTCATAAACCGTGGAGTTGTAGGTAAAGATAAAACTATCTAGCCTATTTCGCTCTATCATATTGAAACTGTGCACTAAGTAGTTGGACCCATAGGGTGTGAAATAAAATTTATCTTTATGCTCGCTGATATAGGTATTCAATTCCTCTATTGAGGTATCAATCGCAATCCCAATTTTTTGATTGCGCAGGGATTCCATTCCCTCGTATTTCCAACGCGAGCTTTCTTTTACAAAGAAACACATTTTTTGTGTTCCCACTTCTTGATGAGGATAAAGGAGATCAGGGGCTTCGGGTTTTGCTGGTGATAAAAGAGCGTGAACTTTTCCAAGGCGGGTTAAACGGATAGCACGCGACCAAGAGTAAGCAACGACTTCAATGTCATAGGGACTATCTTTGAAGATTTCGTTTACAGTATCCAGAACATAACCCTTTTTATCTCCCTTGGGGCAAAGTTGTGGGCACCAGTCTATAGAAGCGATACGCAAGGTTTCAGCTCGAGTAGGAGAACTCTCGGCAGAGGCAATCAAGAGCCCCGCAAATCCCATAATCATCATAAGAATAAGTTTAGAAAAATATCCCACCAATCCTCCAGGCACGATAACACCACATCAAGACCTAAAACCTAAGATCTTGCCATAACCGTATTGTACCTCATAAGCAGGATAAATTATACCGCTTTGGGTTTAACCCCAATCACCCCGTCATAAAGACATCATAGCGGGTGGATTTACCGATAATCTGATGCGATGGTTTTCGTATATTCTCCAAGGGGTCAGCTTTTACCGGCCACTTCAACACCACACGTTTTGTTGCAACCGACAATGCTGCTTTCATAAGCTCTTCAGCATCGGGATCTGCACCGACATAGCTTCTAAGCACCCGCATTTCCTTCTTAACCAACGCCGTGGTCTTTCTTGCAGGATGCATGGGATCAACCACGACAACTTCTGGTGACATATCTTTTAAAAGTGCTTTGGCATCACCAAAAAGCAAGGTCATACGTGAGATAATTTCTACGATGCGCTCATCAGCTTCACGGGCACGTTTCATACCCTCTTCAAGCATGGCATGCACTTCGGGAGAGCGTTCGATCAAAGTGACTTCCGCCCCAAGAGATGCCAAAAGAAAAGCATCGCGGCCAAAACCTGCCGTGGCATCAACAATTTGTGGCGTTCGCCCTTTGGTTAGGCCTGCTGCTTTTGGAAGCGCCTGCCCTCTACCACCGCCAAATCTCAGCCGATGCCCAACGGCCCCACCAACAAAATCACAAAAAAGAGCTTCTTCCAAATTTACTGAAAGATTTGGGCCTGGCTTATCTGCAGGATTATCGGCACGACTAATGGCAGGGGCTTGATTCTCACCCTTTTTTTTAACCCGTTCTTTTGCCGATCTTTTCATACCCGCTAGTCTTTTACCCTAATGTCAGACAGGAAATAATCTCTACGCTATCCAGCCCGCAGGGTAAACTATTATCAGATCGAGATTATTCCGTCGGCCGCTATGGTCCTATTTGGTTGCCCCTTGAGCCCTATTTCGTTGCCCCTTGGGCCCTATTTCGTTGCCCCTTGGGCCCTATTTCGTTGCCCCTTGGGCGATGGCATCAAAGATAACATCCAGCTCTTTGGCCATGATATCCAAATCTTCAGAGTTATAGGGCGCAAAAACCGCAGAAGGTTTGCGATAGGTGAGATTGGTGGTGCCATCTTTGTTCTCGGTCAGGTAAAACCGGATCGGCGCTTCGATACCTGCAGGAATAGAGGCTGCGAGCATCCGCCGGGCAAAGTCATTGCGATAAACACCAACCACCATATTTCCAGGAATAGTAATGCCTTGCGCCGCAGCGCCCCCACTGGCCGTGGCACGGGTTACCAGACCCATTTTGTTCAGTTTGATGGCGTCTTTCAAATCAGCACTGAGTTCTTTGTAAGGTTTTTCGACCTTGATGCTTACCATGCCATCATAAGGATAGCCCTGATCCGCCATGGCGACCGAGAAACCACCCGCAACAACAGCACCGATCAGCAATGGTAACAGTTTGCTAAATAATCCAATTAAACCATAACGGTGTCTGATCACGGGTTTTCTCCTCTGGGGTCGAGTATGGGATCGAAAATAATGGAATTATTCACTTGGGGATCAGCCCCTTGAGTAACAAGAGAAGAATTAAATCCCAATTATTAAAATATGAATCCAATAGCATCACAGGACTGAAGGCGGAACAATAGGCCTCACCACATCGTGATCTTCTTCAGGTATTTGTCACAGTCCAACCCTAGTTTTGAGACCGACCCCTATTTATCCTCGGTTACTCTTGGCGGGGTTCTCTTCACGACGTACTTGGAGAGAAACTCACGTATGCGAGTGCGTGTTTCCTTCCAATTACAAAGCTCAGCCTTTGGAAATTGGTATTTAAGATCCCAACCTTCAAAGGTTGTTTTTGCGTTGCAAAAGAGATTGCTTTTAGCTGGGTCACAGTAAGCATAAAACCCATTCTGATCTTTCAGAACTTTTATAGCTTCTTTCATACTTAACTTTTGAATTTCTTTGGTAATCAAAGGATAAAAATGTTCACCTTCTGTAAAAGGATAAACATCCTTGTATTTTGGATCTGAAAAGATTGGATAAGAGCCATCATTATAAATTGTCAGATCACAGAATTGGCCGGACTTATTGTAACGACCATTTAGGACTGGTCCGTAATTCGGCCCTGCGCCTGTAATCCCCGAGTAAATTTGTATAATAGTTTTTTTTGTGTCGAGTTCTGTGTGTGCTTGGTTATAGGCCGTCATGTCTGGTATTAATTTTTCAGTTAACCTAAGCTGTGGTTCCATCGCCTCCAAGGTATAATAGTCAAGCTTCAACCCTATCTTCCACTGTGGTCCTCCATCTTGATTTTTCCCATAATAATACATATCAGAGGGAAAGGAGAAACTTATGCTTTCTCCAGTGGTCTGGTACTTATTTTTTCGAGTTGAGTTGTATTTGTGAAGAATGACTTCGACTGGGCCGTCCCCTAGATCAGATACGACAGAAGCGCCGATGCTTACAGGTACGGAATAAGGGTATTTGATGTAGTACCAAAGCTTATAACCGCCAACCGAGACGATTAAGAGACACAGCAATGTCAGAAATACGCGCTTCAAACCAATTCACCTCTTTCCTGTTTATTAAATAATATGAACAACCTAAGGGAGAGAAAAGGTCTTGTTGCAGAATCATTGGAAAAACGGCATAAACCCAGAGTCTGTTTGAAGAAATTATCTTATGATCTCTCGCGGACAGTTTTATTTCTAGCCTTCCATAAATTGCCCAGAAAAAAGGGACTGCGTTATTATGAGCATCGACCTAAAAGATCACATCCGGGAAGTTCCTGACTACCCAAAACCCGGCATTCTTTTTTATGATATCTCTACCCTTTTAGCTCACGCAGAGGCCTGGAACGAGACCATTGAACGCCTTGCTGTAATCATTGAAAAAGAAAAACCCGACGTGCTCGCCGGTATTGAATCTCGTGGTTTTCTCCTCGCGGCTCCTCTCGCCATGCGGTTAGGACTGGGCTTTATTATGGTCCGCAAAAAAGGAAAATTACCGGGTAAAACCGTGTCCTACACCTATGATCTCGAGTACGGCAGCGATACCATTGAAATTCAGGAAGACGCAATCAAACCTGGTCAGCGTGTTGTATTACTAGATGATCTCTTGGCAACTGGCGGAACAATGGAAGCTGCGGTTGCACTGTTGGGAAAAACCGGTGCTGATGTTCGCATGGCCGCTTGCATCATAGAGCTGAACTTCCTGAAAGCCCGAGAAAGATTCAACGATCTCCCTATCACCACCCTGATCCAATACGACGACTAAACACAAGATATCTATAAGGTCTATTGCAACAAGGTCCAAGATGGTGATTTGTTAGACCTTGTCTAACGGCGCATGCGGTAAAGGGGGGAGTTCAACGAGGATTTGATCCCCCGCCCTGACGATCCCACCTTCGAGGATAATTGCCATCACACCCGATTTTCGGATCAGATTATGTGCTGCATCCCGGCCCAGCACCGCCTTCATCAAACCATCCTGATAATCATCGAGTTGTTTGCAGGGATTACGTAAACCCGTAATCCAGATCACCGCGTTTGATCCAAGGCGCAGGATGGTTCCAACGGGCAGTGCGAGTAAATCAATCCCCGTGGTTGTTATATTTTCCCCCATCACACCCGGGCCAACCTTGAAGCCAGCGGCAACAAGTTGCGCATGAAGTTCAGAGTGGATCAAATGAACCTGACGAAGGTTTGGCTGACTTGGTCCCTTAGCAACCCGAGACCTGTGCTTAACCGTAACCCCACAGTGCGCATCGCCTCTGATCCCTTGCCCGGCAACAAGCTCGATGTGGCCCACCACAGGTTTGCTGAAATTATGCTCACCGCTCAGGCATGTAGCGATAACTTTTGTTTCGAATGGCATAAGATTGACGACCTACGGACTGGGAATAAGACTCAAATACTGTTGCGAGAAAAATACCTCTATTAGCTCCTTATTAGAACGGGGATAGCGACTGGCCTTCTTCTTCACCGCCACAGAATTTCTCAACAAAAGACAAAAGCTCGAGATCAGATCCTCTTGCCCCCATTAAAGACAATCCCAAAGGACACCCGTCTAGAGTTGCAAGCGGTATAGTAATTTGAGGACAACCACTCAACCCTGCAGGGGACGTTAGAGATAACAATTGAGAGCGATGTGCCATCAGTGTCTCAACGTCCTCATTAATCCGCGGTGCAATTCCCGGCGCTGATGGTAAACAAAGCACTGTTTTTGGGGTTAGTAATGCCGCCAAACGTTTATTAAAGAGTATCCGCTTTTCAGCAGCATCGGCCACCTGATCATCGGTGATGGTCTTGCGCCAATCCATACGTTGTTGAATTTCCGGTCCCATCTTAGGCTTCACGCGCTCAAGCCACGCACCGTGGGTATCCCAGACTTCACGGCCCTGTAGCACTTGAAAAAGTCCCGCCAGCCCAAGAAGGCCCTCTTGCGGATTTTCACTCAGACCTGTCACTTGAAGATTATCAGGATTGAGGCTTACGTATTCGGCCTTGCCAAGGCGTTGCTCCAGACGTTCGAGATGAGGACGTAGGGCCTGGCGGCCCCGCTCATCAAGCGCTTCAAAAGCATCGACGGCAACAAGCAACTTTTCGGGCATCGCCTCGAGATTTGCTTTGGCCTCCATCAGGACTTCGCCAACCAGATTTAAAAGCCAGGCATCTCTTGCGAACCACCCAACAGTATCAAAGCTGTCTGCGAGTGGTAAGACTCCTTCTTTGGTGATGCGGTCATGGGTGGGTCGCAGACCAAAAAGTCCGCAATAACTTCCGGGTATTCTGATTGATCCTCCGGTATCTGAGCCAAGAGCGAAATCTACGAGGCCTCCTGCCACGGCAGAGGCAGAACCACTGGAAGATCCCCCAGGAATGCGGCCAGGTGCTTCTGGATTTGTGGGGGTACCATAGTGATAGTTTTGACCATCCAGGCTACTGGCAAACTCGTCAGTAATCGTCTTCCCGATAACCATTGCTCCGGCATCGAGTAACTTCTGGACGACAATGGCATGATCTTTTGAGGGGCGACGACGACTTTGCCAATCCGGATTGCCATAACCTGTGACATAGCCCTTAAGGTCATAAATATCCTTTACCGCAAAACCAAAGTCCTTCAAGGGGCCTTTTTCGGCGCCCTCAAAAGTCATATTTCCACCGGGGACAAATGCACCTAAACTATCAAACATGGGATCGTTCCTTTAAACTCAAATCTACCTAACTGAGTTACCCTGCGCTGAGCTTTGCTGCAAGGTTGACCTTACCTCCCCGACAAAATCCCAGATAAAATCCTCGATAAAACCTTCTGGCAAAGAATGGAACAAACTTATGTTTAAACTTTTCACACCCAGATTAACTAAACAGATATTTAAATATCTTTGGGAGCTTCCTCGTCTTCTTTTGGCGTGATCTCGGGACTATCGTCTTGATCTTCCCAGTCGTCTTTTTGTTTACGGCGGATGATAATATCCCCGTTATCATTGATAACGGGCATTTCATATTGTGGGATCGCATCGATGACAAGGCGCAGAGACTTCATCATCAGCTCAATACTTTCTCGCGCCATCTCACCCGGATCTTCTTCCTGAGCCCAGGCATTTTGAACAGACAACGGCGAAGACATTACAGTCGCGCTAACCCCTCCCATAATAAGCAGGGCTAAAGGTAACTTTTTCAAACGTGAATATTTCTCTTTATTCACTTCATTTTGTACCTTTGACATAAGATCATCCTCTTTTAACGCATCTCAACAAGCCATGTTCTAAATGAAAGAAACACGCACCTGTCCCAGCAACATTGGGTACTGATATAGTATAGTGCTAGTTAATAATATAATTCGGGCGAAAGTCTGACAGAATTAGGGTTTATACTTATTTATAATAATCGGCGCGCCCCAAACCCAAAAAAAAATCCTGCCAAAACCAAAACTAGCCCCGTTAAAAATAACGGGGCTAGTTTTTAAAACAACGAGACACCCTAGGGTGCTCGAAATCAGATCAGGTGTTTAAGCTGATTTTGTTTCAGAAGAGGATGCGCCAGAATCTGGTGAAGAAGTTTCGTCACTATCTTTTGGAACACTTTCCAAAGGCATCATAGGTTTCTTAGAGCCACGGCTACTTTTCGTGATGTAAGCACGCGCACAGTGTTCAGCACAATAAGGCTTACTTGGAATAGCCGGCGCACCACAGAAATGAAAATCATCATCCCCAGGATCGCCCTCAGGCCACAGACATTTAGGACCTTTACGTTTTTCAAGCGCGCCACTGAAAAGCTTACGGTCCGCAGCATCAGAACTTGCTTTACGACGCGCTTTCGCTGGAAGCGCCGCAGCTTTGATTTCAGCAGCAGTAGGAGCCTTTTCAACTTTAGGCGCAACGGGCCGCGGTGGCGGGGCGAACCCCCTTGGTTTCGGCGGGGCAACAGGTGCTTTAGCAACCGCTGGTGCGGCAGGTTTGGCCACAGGCTTGGCAGCCACAGGAGCAGCAGGTTTAGCCGCTTTTGGAGCAGCCTTTTTAGCTGGAGCATCCTTTTTAGCGGCATCACCCTTGTTGGCACTGCGTTTAATAGGAGATGGCCTTGCAGCCAGTTTCATCCTGTGGGCTTTACCGACAACGGCGTTTTTAGAAACGCCCAGCATTTTGCCAATTTGTGAAGCACTATGACCTTCTGCCCATAGTTTTTTCAGAAGCTCAATGCGCTCTTCCGTCCAGTTCATCTAGACTGCCTTAACGTAATATAAAAGAATAAATATGAAGCGGAGAGTTAGAAACCTAAACTCCGCAAACGACGGGCTACCTTATAGTTTTAGGGAACCCGAGTCGAGTCTCAGAACTGAAATAACTCGGTATATTTCGAGATAATTACAAAAAACACTTCAAAACGATCATTATGCCCCTCCAAAAATATTATCTAGCTGGGCAAAAATATTAAGGATGGCGACCTTCTGTCTTCCAAAATCATCCTATTGAATGATCCAGAATAAGATTAATTCGTGACCACAGCAGCTGATTCAAACGAGACTTCAGTTTTATCTGCTTCAAGTACAGGTTCTGTTGGCACCTTGCCTTCAAGGGTTTCTAACAGAAGCTTCCGAACCAGACCTGTTTGTTTCTGTGCGTTATCTTTTTGGAATTTTTTGACAGCTTCCGAAGTTTTAGGTCCAGATTTACCATCCGCACTGCCCTCGAGATAACCCAAGGCAATGAGAAGTTGTTGAGCCTTTTTGACCTGGTCTTCTGGAAGTTCCATGGATGAGAAATAACGCGCGACACTTACATGGCCTGCTTGTTCTGCCATATATTCAGCTGTTTCACCGGCGCTATCTTCTTGTTCAATATCAGCCCCAGACTTGACCATATATGCGACAAGTTTTTTGTTTCCCGCAACTGACGCCGCCATAAGAGCCGTCATACCGAGAGAATCAGTAACAGTTAGGTCCGCACCAGCTTTAATCAAACTGGACGATGTCACTTTGTGATTATTCAAAGCGGCCAGCATCAAAGCTGTCCAGCCGTCTGGGTCACGCACGTTAACATCAAAGCCAGTCTCAACCATTTCTTTAATGATCTTAACATTGCCCTTTTCAGCGGCCATAAACCAACGGGCTTTTTCTTTATCAGCGGCACTAAGAGGTAGTTTTTCAGAAACAACGGGAACATAGATAGGTTCCCAGCTTGCCATCAGTTTGTTGGCAAGCTCAGTATCTTCTTCTGTAAAATTTTTTACGAGAATTTTCTGTTCTTCACTGGCTTCTTTTAAGTTCTGGACCGATGCCAACGAATAGTAGAGAGACGCGGCAATCTTGTCTTGGATTGTACCCATTCCGTCACGATAAAGTCGTGCTAAATATAGTTGAGAACGGGCCTCGCCCTGGTCTGCGCTCATTTGCCAATATCGAAATGCAGCAGAATAATCCTCTGCTTCGAAAGCTTTTTTGCCTTCTTCAAAGTCCGCATAAACAACAGATGGATTGAGCATCCCAAAGGCAATACCCAGAGCCATCGTCCCGATAAGCGGCAACATGCCGAAAATTGGCTTTCGCATTACTAACACCGTGATATATTCCGCACCCAACAACCCGGTGTTAATGGGATCCCCCCAAAACACAGGCCAAACCTTGTACATACCCAATAAGGTACATAAATAAACACTTCTGTTTTAAACGGGAAAAGAGAACAACGCAACCATGCTTAAAAACTGGTGGATCATCGGGGCAGTCCCCCTGATCATAATAATGGCCTATTCAACATTCTTCTTATTCTCGCATAAAGAGGATGAGATAAATGAACGCCAACAGATCCATTCCGCAATCGCTGACTTTGGTAATCTCACGGATAGAGGAATTGGCCAAGTCGAAATCCTGTCTGATACAGAAATTCGGTTCCTCATTACGGGTGGCCAGGCAAAGGATGAATTAGATACAGGCTTGATAGAATTTTGTGAATTACTCGTAACTTACAAACATTTACAGGCTTCAGTACAACCGATCAAACTTACGTACCAACATCGCCAAATTCCTGCCATAAGCGGGGACTATACCTGTACTAATGACATCTAACCAAAAATCTCGTCTTGACGGAATACAGCTTAATGCGCCCATAGGTGTATTTGATTCAGGTTCTGGCGGATTAACCGTTTTACACGCTTTACGCGCCAGTTTACCCGATCAAAATTTTATTTATTTGGGGGATCATAATCGCGCCCCCTATGGCCCTAAAAGCGGCCCTGAAGTTTATGAAATGACCCGTCAGGGTGTTGATTTTCTGTTCAACCAAGGCTGTAAACTGGCCATCCTTGCCTGTAACACGGCCTCGGCTATTGCCCTGCGTAAACTTCAACAAGAATGGCTTCCCAAACGTGCCCCAAACAACCGTATTCTTGGTGTTCTCGTACCCATGGTCGAGACCATTACCGATCGACCATGGATTAAATGGGAACAACACCCTCAGCAAAACTTACAGGGAACTGTTGGCATCTTTGCGACCGAAGCCACGGTAAAAAGTAAGACCTACCTTGTCGAAATCGGCAAACGCGCTCCCATGCTTGATGTTATTCAGCAATCCTGTCCAGATTTGGTTCCTGCACTGGAAAGCAAAAAAGACGCCGCAATCATGGATGCTCTGGTAGAGGGATATGTCAGCCAATTGGTTGAGGAAAATAACAAAATTCCCAATTGGATAATGCTCGGCTGCACCCATTATCCGTTGCTGAAAAATGCCTTTGAAAAAGCCGCCCACAAAATCATCGGCAACATCATGGGCCAGAGGGTGCCAATTCTCTGCCAACCCTCGGTCTGCGCTGATAGCCTAAAGGACTATGTCTTGCGGCATCCCCATTTGATTGCGCCGGACAACAGGGCCTCGAACGAACAGCAGAACGTCCAGCACTTCACTTCTGGCTGCCCTGACCACGTACAAGAAACGACGAGAATATTTCAACCTGAGAACAATAGGTCACAAAGCTCTGAAGAAAGCTGGTTAAAAGCAATACTGGGCTAAAGTTTACAGCCGATTGCGATACTCCCCGCAATTACGGAGCATAGCCTAGGCGGAGATTACCCCACTGTTTGCCTTTGACCACAATCGGCGTGCTAAGATCTTTCATCAACACAAAATTCCCGCCACCCATGTCTCGCAGATAACTCTGTAATAGGTAGTTCTCCGTGTTTGCCCCTGCGGAAGCCCCGGTACGGTCGGTAAAGATTCGACGATTGCGACAATTTCCGGCATTCCAAACCGGATCATCCGCTTTTTGGGAATTATTGTATTTCAGATTATGGGTCGGCAGGTAACCGTTCATATCAACCGCTGCACAGAAACCAACGCGGTCATCAAAATCCAAAACAGGCTCTTGCACTTCAGGCAGAACCTTATCGGTAAACGTCAAATAACGGGTAAGATGTTGCAATGGATTACTGCCTTCGACAGATTGATAATCAACATCAAAGAGCTCATCCATTGAAATTTCACCAGCATCAACAGCTTGAGAAAAGCGCTCCCCAATGCGGTTAGCAGACCTGATCCCTTTGGCGATAAAGGGTTGATCAATGGCTGTGTGACCTTTTAGGAATTCCAAGGTGAGTTGCTTTGCTGACGTGGCAAACTCAACTTGCAGCCCCTCGCTCAAGGCACCCTTTACGACAGCGGATAACGTTCCCAAAGGCGGCAGATCAATATCGACCTTATCACCGCTCGCCAAATCATGTTCAAGTCCAATCAAGACACCACCCAATGAACTCATACTTCGAAGTTCTGCGGAGTGGTCTTGCCCCCCCTTTTTAACGCTGACGGAAAGGTCAAAAGGAATACGATCCAAGGCATCAGTGTTAGAGCTGTTGGTTTCATCAACTGCGGTCTGCAGGCGGAGGTTTAAGGCTTCCATCAACTCGCGCATTTTGGTGGCGCTTGCTTCTTGCTCGCCTGTTCGATCAGCGACGTGATTTACTTCGCTCACCACTTCAGACATGGATTCAGTGACCTGCCGCGTGCTCATGGCTGCTTGCTGCGCGTTTCGACCAATCTCATTGATGGCGGCGACTTGTTCTTGCACCCGATCAGCGACTTCAGAAGAAAAGTCCTCAACCGAGCCAATGACCTCGGAAATATTTGCAATCACGTCAACCACCTGGGCGGTGACACTTTGGATTTCATTGACCTGATTTGTTATGTCTTTGGTCGCATTCGCTGTTTGCTGAGCCAAGCTTTTCACTTCACTGGCCACGACAGCAAAGCCTTTACCGGCATCACCCGCCCGCGCCGCTTCAATGGTCGCGTTCAGGGCGAGCAGGTTGGTTTGTCCTGCAATACCTTCGATAAGTTTAACCACATCGCCAATACGTTCTGATGCTCGGGCCAGGGTTTGGATGGTTTCGGTTGCGCCACGTGCTTGGGTAGAAGCCCCTTTTGCCCCCTCGGCAGTCTTGGAAACGTGCTCGCCAACCAACGCAATGGAGGCGTTCATTTCTTCGGTGGCAGCAGCAACAGCATCGACGTTTTGCGTTGCTGTATTAGCATCATTTTCCAAATCATGCGCACGAGAACTAACGGAATCAATTGCCTGACGGGTCGCAACACTTGCCGTTTGCATTGCATCGCCAGCTTCTTTTGCTTGCGACATCGTGCCTTCGAACTCACCCTGCAAGGCATCCCCAAGTGTATGAAGCTCTCTTCGTGCCGCATAGGCCTGCCGTTCGGCTAAAGTGAGCGGATCACTCCCGGGGTCAACAACTACCATTTCCATTATACCAAACTCTCCATATCGCCAAATAACTCATACTGGCAGAGCACTCCATTGCGCCCATATTTTTCATTTTCTTTATTTGCAGCTAGGAAATGTCCGATAATTTGGTTAATAATTCGTTTTTCCGCCTAAAAGCGGCTTAATTTTCTCTTTTTGCGGAACATTGAGATACCCCTCCACCCTACTTTATTGTGCATCATGAAAAATAATACCGAGGGTGTGACGTTGACCGGATCGTATCTTGCTTACACCGTGACGCATGTTCACTCGATAGGTGCCGCGGGTGCCTTGTTTCGGACGGTTGCGGACTGGGAAGATCACTGCATCTCCTTGTTCAAGAGGCACGACCTCGGCTTGAGATTGCATCCGGGGGCGTTGTTCAGTCAAAACTAATTCGCCGCCGATAAAATCCGCGCCAGGCTTCGATAACAGGCAAGCCACTTGAAGTGGAAACAAAAGTTCCCCGTAAACATCCTGATGCAGGCAATTGTAATCGCCCGCACCATATTGCAATAACAATGGTGTAGGTTTGGTCTGGCCAGCGGCATGGCAAAGGTCGAGGTATTGCTTGTGTGTTGCGGGAAAACGCTGGTCCATATTCATGGTTTCATTCCAGCGGTTAGCGATCCCCGCCAGCGGGAGATAAAGGCGCGTCCTCAAATCTGAAACCAGATCAGGCAACGGATAGGCAAAGTATTTGTACTCACCCTGTCCAAAACCGTGTCGCGCCATGACAACGCGAGAACGAAAAAGGTCGCCTTGATCATAAGTCCGGGTCAGCTTCACACAGTTCTCTGTCCCGATCAGCCCTTTGATGATCGCGTAGCCTTGCTGGTCCAGATCTGTTTCAATCTGAGTGTCATTCAAAATATCAGCTGATTTCATTGTGCGGCAATCGCTTCACACTCGAGTAATTGTTGTTTGCGTTCTACGCCCCAACGATAACCTGAGAGTGCACCGTCATTGCGCACCACCCGATGGCAGGGAATGGCGACGGCAATATGGTTGGCAGCACAGGCAGAAGCCACGGCGCGCACGGCTTTTGGTGAGCCAATTTTCTCGGCCACTTGCGAATAGCTCATCCGGCTTCCAACCGGAATATCACCCAAGGCTTTCCAGACCCGTTGTTGAAAGGCCGTGCCCCGAATATCGAGCGGTAAATCCAGGCCAATACTGGGATCATCGACAAAGCCCACTACCTGCGCGACCCACGTTTCAAACTCATCATCGCCGCCTTTTAAGGTTGCCTTGGTAAAGCGGTCCTGCAGATCTTGCACCAACGCTTGAGGGTCATCACCAAGCAAGATGGAACAAATGCCTTTGTCACTCGCAGCAACGAGAATAGAACCCAACGTACATTCGCCCAAAGCAAAGTGAATTTCCGTATCAACCCCACCTTTGCGATAACTCGTCGGCTTCATACCAAGCAGCTTTTTCGTATTGGCATAAAATCGCCCATTAGAGTTAAATCCAGCATCATAAATTGCTTCAGTGATGGTTTCGCTTTCGCGTAATTCTTCGCGAACTCGGTTGCCACGATGCGCGGTCGTATAGGCCTTTGGCGTTACTCCTGTGATCGATTTGAACACACGATGAAAGTAAAAGCGGCTCATGCCCGCGGCCTCTGCCAACGCATCGAGATCGGGTGCTTCTTCAGCTTCCTCAATCAGACGACACGCCTTCGCAACTGCCAGCGCCTGGCGCTCTTGCTTTTTCATCTCATTTGGACGGCAGCGTTTGCAAGCGCGAAAGCCTGCCTTTTCAGCATCCTTACAGGTCTCGTGAAAGCTCACATTTTCACGACGTGCCAAACGGGCAGCACAAGAAGGGCGACAGTAAACACCCGTGGTGAGAACGGCGTAGTAAAAGATGTCATCAGCGCCGGCATTACGATCCACAATTGCTTGGTAGCGTTCGTCGTCGCTTTGAAACTGTTTTGATTTACTCATCGCCCTATTACTCATCTCAGGTGCTCCTATTTTCCAACTGATACCACATCAATTTCGTTAGTGTCTAAAATCTAACTGAGCATTCTTCCCACCAAACTCTGATTCTTGCTTTTGTATTTCAAAACTCTTTTTAATTACCGAACAAGAAGCGGAGTTTTTCAGAACTCGATCGTCGCAATCATGGGGTTCTTCATTTTAACACAGTTTAATTTTTAAGGACCAGTAGATGAATAGATTAGAAAACCGCGTTGCTATCATTACCGGAGCAAGCTCAGGCATAGGCCGTGCCACTGCCAAACTTTTTGCCACACAAGGCGCTAAGGTTATCGCCGGAGCAAGACGCCAGGCTGAATTGGATACACTGATCGAAGAAATTCGGGTCGAAGGCGGACAAGCCCTCGCCATAGCCGGAGACGTCACCGATGAAACCTATGCCAAGACATTGGTTGAGGTTGCAACTGGTACTTATGGCCGGCTCGATATTGCCTTTAACAATGCAGGTACCCTAGGGGCCATGGGCGACACACCTGACATTACCCTTGAAGGGTGGCACGATACTCTCGAGACCAACCTGACTTCTGCCTTCCTCGGCGCCAAACATCAGATCCCGGCTTTACTTGAAAGTAAACACGGGTCGTTGATCTTTACCTCGACCTTTGTCGGCCACACCATCGGCATGCCGGGAATGGCTGCCTATGCCGCTTCAAAAGCTGGGATCAATGGTATGGTGCAATGTCTGGCGGCAGAATTTGGACCACAAGGCCTTCGCGTCAACAGCCTGCTGCCCGGTGGCACCGATACCCCTATGGGACGCAGCGTGGCTAACAGTCCAGAAATGGAAGACTTCGTTAAAGGCCTGCACAGCCTCAAACGGATTGCTGAACCAGAAGAGATCGCCAAAGCAGCTCTCTTCCTCGCCTCTGATGACGCCAGTTTTGTAACAGGAACAGCAATGCTTGTTGAGGGAGGAGTATCGATTAACAAAACATAATATCTGGTTACACACTGCCTCTAGCCCTTTTTAATTTTAAGGAAACTTCTAGGGCTGGAAGCAGTGGTTGAATTCTAAAATTTTACATAAAGCTATCATATTAAAATTTGGGGCTGACCCAGATAACTCAATTTTTGGGGTATCCTCCAGCCTATGCGAAAGAG